>ENA-UOTZ01000109-UOTZ01000109.1-compost-metagenome-genome-assembly--contig:-NODE-109-length-61139-cov-31.154040_pt1 | contig 61139 bp, 34 predicted proteins | sample MGYA00238144_ERZ746983 | MGnify/ENA primary metagenome ERZ746983 (study PRJEB28759, sample SAMN06268863) | compost metagenome | isolation source: single cell | place: USA: California, Emeryville, Joint...
GATGATCAGATGATTCCAAATAGTCCCCTAGGAATACATATTTTTTATTGAGTTTCTCTATTAGCATGCAATATGAAGCTACATGTTATAAACTCAATACAGCAGAGTACACTGATATGGTAAAAAATTAAATAGAAACAAATCAACAGCAACCACTCCACCAACCAAATTAAGTACTTTCTTGCGTCTGAAACATTTCTTTCAACGTGAACACCATTCCAAATGTGCCACCAATTATCCCAGCAATCATCACCAACCAATTCAACCATCTCTTCACAAAGGTTAACTCGAATTTGAAGAATTTGTTATAGATACAAATTGGAATCACAAACGTAATCAATGAAAACAACACTGCGCCGACCAAATTCAAGAATAGGGCGAAACTCGGCACAGAAAAGGCGATCAGGAAAATGAGCGCAACAAGCGTGAATCTGATCAAATAGCGAAGTGGTTTGTTTACTTTCCCAGGTCCTCTGTATAATTTCTTCCGCAGCAGCCTTGAATGCTCAAGCACTTTTACTGCAGGGAATAGCTGCAAAGGAAAAGTGAAAATAAGAGCAAATGAGTACAACACTTCAAGCACCAGGAACTGAGTCGCGCTCACTGGAAAATTGAAAAAGACAATTTCCTCTGTGTCTTCTCCAAAGGTGATATATGAGATCGATCCGAAGAAGATGTACGTAAACGTGATCACCACCAAGACGATTTTCAAGATTGGTTTGAACTTATTTGGATCTGGAAGCGAAGCTCGTATCGTCAAAATCACGGCGATCCCTTCGAAAGCATAAACGACAATTCCAAAAAAGAGCGGAATTTTCGCAAAATTAAATTCTACGAGTTTGCTTTTAATGGCACTTTTAAGCTCTGGGTCGCTGTAGATTTTATTCGTGTCGTAGAATAGTTGAGCAAGGAGCGTTACGTATACAAAGATGTTTGCCAAGATACTCGGGATGAAGAGATAATGTACGCTGTTCAGAAGAATCAGCGGGAATATCACGATAAACGCAAAAGCAACGTAGATGCCTGTTGCATCACAGAGCCATCCGATATTAAATTCGCAAGTGACAAAGCTCAGGAATTTATTCATGAAGATCAGATAGGAAATGCAGCAGGCAATCTGCATACTCACGATGCTGAAGTTGACCAAGTGGCTGCCCCAATCACCGAGCACATGTTTAGCCACAAATGAGAGAGAACACTCTTTTTTTGGCATTTTATTCGCGACGTCAACTATAAGAGCCATCGTGTAGTAAGAAAGCATTCCAATCAGTATTGTTGAGATTATTGCAAGTCCGAGCCCAGCTTCTTTATAAGTATGGGGTAGAGCCAGCACACCAGTTCCGATGAACGCTTTGAAGAGTGTTATTCCAGCTTTGCCTCTGCTTGACTTGCGGATATTGTCCAAGTTAGCATGTTCTTCGCTGCCGCTCTCATTCGATTTTGGAAGGTTGGTTAATTCTAAAGTTTGTGCCTTGTTGCTAAACAGAAAAAGATGAGGACATCATCAGACTCAATGGAGCGATACCTGTCGACTTCAAATTCGAGATCGTTGTCTATATCTTTGCTTGACATGCTGATTTTCTCTGTTGAAAATATTTAGTTTGTTTGTATATAAGATTTCAAAAAGCAACTTGTATTACTTATCTGATTTGAAATTAGCAATCAGTAGATGTTTTTCTTAAATTTCGTGATACTTTAAATCGAAAGAATTTTGATCGTGTTATCTTTCATATATTGAAGTAGTACAGCATTAATTTCGATTTCCTAAAATTTTTTTAGACAAATGGGAGTTATTTAATTTCAGAGAGAAAATAATGGAAAATCAAACCAACGCCAGCACGAACCATATCGTCGAAGCCAGATGAAGTTTGCTATTTGAAACGCTTTCCTGGACGAGTTTGAGACGGTGTTTGGATTTTAGAGATTTTACAACGTATGTAAAAGTCAGAATTTGAATTTGATTTGACTTTGCTGAAAATTTTTATTTGCAGAAAATTTTAAGTCAACCATGTAGAATCTATTCCAGAAGGCCTCAACTTGAATGTTTAAGGGAAATGTCGCCTGGTTATATTTTTTGATGAGAGAGTTTTGTTGAAAAGAGATTTAACTACTACCTAGTGTTAATGAACAAAAGAAACATTCCAATTCATCGGGAACTAGAAAAACACGAGATATTGCCTATTAATCTGAATGTATCTCTCATTGGGCGAAAATGATTCAAGCTTTAAGAAAGAGTGATTAGGTTTTCTTGATGCCTTGGTAAGAATCTAGAACGCGAACACACCCCTTGTCTTGTATGGCAGATAGACTAATGAGCTAAAAGTTTAACACACCACATCATAACACGAGTGAATGGATTGTGAAACAAAAAGAATATGCGATCACTCATAAACTTTTCAAAACATAGTTCAGGAGACTTACAAAGCTGACTTAGCACTTAAATTGAAATGAACTAAATAAAGCACGTTTCTTTAATCATTTACTATAGATCTTTAATATGATTTCTATGAATTTTAACTATCGTAATCTGGCCAAGAACATGTTGCAAACTGACAACGCACTCCATTAAATAGAATGACTTACGCTCTTGACATTAAAATATATAGTCTTGAATCTCAGTCTTTCATAAGTATCGCTTCTTTTAGAATAGAGGCGACTTTTCCTCAGCCTTTCTCGTCGCCACCTTACGATCAGTTTGCACCTATCCTCAATTAGTATACATTGTCCAATCGAATTGGCTTACCTCATTCTTTTCATAATCGTACCAGGTTCTAAACGGTCTCTTTAGATACTCTCCGAATTCAATGAGTTTGAATTGAGCATCTTTAAAGCTATTTGCAACCATATAAATCGGCTGGACAGTCTGAACTGGGAAATCCATTCTCAGATTCTTGAATGGGTCAAGCTCCTCAAACTTTGGTTTTCCACTGCCGAAGTGCTAGATAATAATACCAAAGTTAGATTGCTATATCATAGCACAAATGCAATTTACCTCCATCTCTCCAATAGAGCTTGCGATACCAGCTCCATACGCCTTGACCTCATCACCTTCTTTGCACGCACCAAACTCTACGGTATACCAATACACAGCACCTAGTTTAGCGATATCTTCCTCAGAAGCACCCAAAGATAACAGCCCAATGGTTTGCGACATGTCGCAGAAGGTTTTATCAACAAACATAGGAACATGGCCGATGAGCTCGTGGACGATATCTGGTTCAGGAGTATAGAGAGGATTTTCATGATGTCTGATGTACTGAGTACAGCAGAAGACTCCGAATGCAAGGGCATTTAAGAATTCCTAAAAGTTTTCTAATGAGAATATTAAAGTCTAATGATGCAGGTACTCTCTGACTCAAAATTCCGTGAGTTGGCTTGAGTCTAAATCCTGTTTCGGAGCGCAGATACGCATCGATTGTGTTCAACTGTGGGATGTAATTCTCGCTTAATCCGCAATTTTTCTGCAACTTCTCGTAGCATTCCAAGTACTGCTTGCACATATACTTCTTGTGCATAGGAACAATCTTCTCGAGAATTGCTTTCCAGGTTGCATTCTCTTTCGGAGTGTAATCAAGGGTCGGGATTGGCTAGAGGATAACGTTAATGAATAAGCGAATTTTGTGAAATAAAATTTGGCAGGTGCTGTTCAAAAAGAGGCGAACATTTGATTGAAAAGAGTGAGGTTTAAGTCGAGTTTCCTTACATCGGACATTTTGGTGTTCCTCGAAACGGCTGCGATCTCATCTCTTCTCTTTTTGTATTCATGATCTTTGAAAAGTGGGTGATCTCTACCGCCTTCGTCATCTCTTTCTTGGAGGACCCCTCCCACTATATAGCAAGTGAACGTTGATTGAATGACTCCGAAAAAATTTATTTACTTAGGTCCAAATCGGATAGTTTAGTTGGGAACCATGGAACGACAGGGACTTCGCTTTTTTCAACGACGTTAGCGAATCTGCGAATCTCATTGAGAGCTAAGTCGGCGCTGTGGCAGTGCTCAATTTCTATAGAAAAGAGAGCTTCCTGAACGCTAAAACGTGATGTTAATATGCTTGAGTTTAATACGCTTAATTACCCTGCAGGAGACTTATTGAGGAGCTGTGACTCAATATAAGTGAGATTGATGCCATTTTTTGCGAAAATATCGAGGATTTTGCTGAGTGAACCCTGTCTGTTTTTGGTAGATATCAGGAATCCTGAAAATGATCGCGTCAGGATAGAAGAAATGCGTCGATTACCTTGCTTGTTGGAATCTACCTCTGCAGCTGCGCCAGAGAACTGATAGAATTGAACTCCAAGAAGGTTTTTTGTGGAGAAGAAGGTTTTCCCGGCTTGCTTAACGCACTTAGATAGCATCTGAGTTGAATTAAAAATTTATTATAATTCTCAGAATCATGCTCCGGAATTCAAACACCCAATAATATTAAGGAAGCACACTAAAACTACAAATAAAAGGCTCAGAATTCTTTTTTAGGGTTCGACATTCCTTGGTGATGATTAGTAGTAGTATAAAATGCTAAAATTGAAATCATGTGTCGTAATATGGAATTCCAGCTAGTATTGATGTCATGTTAAAATAAATTTTCGGAAAAAATAGTGTTTCAGCAAGACTCTGATAATATTGATTATCGCAACTTTCAGTTACGAGAAACGAACCCGTTTTCAGCAAAGTGAAACTGGATTACTACTCATCATTTCAACGATCGATTTAGAATGAAAGCAAATCAATTAAGAAAGGACCTTGAGGAAAAAAATTTTCAGGTTTCAAAGCTGGGTTGTTAATAGTAAATCAGGTGATTTCGCTAAGCCTTAAAAGTTGCATTGATTTTTCTAGAAAACAAAAACTCGGGAAACAAAAATTAAATTCACGGTCATGTCAGAAAACAAATGAAATATGAAAGCTCTCAGTATCAAACAATTTGTTAAATGAAACAAGCTCTGTATATATTATAAAAATGCATTTATATCTCATCCATGAGACGAAGGAGAATTACTTTCTGGTGTCGAACAGTACTATTAACATATATATAAGTATAGTCACATATAAATTCAACGAAAAAATGAAGAAAAATACCAAAGGATTTGTTAGCTTCACTTATTTCTAATCTAAAGTCATCTATTATGTTGAGCCATTCGAGGTCTCACATGTTTTTTCTTTAATGTAAATGCTTTACGTGCTTAATTTTTTACATTATAAAGTTTGAATATTTATATACTAACTTCGAAATTAAGTTCCTGAGTCTCTGAACTTTATTTCTTGTTTCATTTCGTTCAATAAAAACTGTTAAAAGCTAAATTGCCTTATACAAGCAAGGAAGGATGAATAGCAGGATATCCAACCATACTTCCACATGGAGGCCCAGACAGTTTAAGCGCTAATTTCGTCGTTTTAGGACAGCTCATGGGCTTATAGTTCTTGTCAAGGCAAACTTGGAGTTCGTTGAGTTGACCGGCTTGACAATGGATAACGAAAGCGTCCATAGAGCCGTAGGCTTTTGCGAGGGCAGTCTGGATTTTCTGAAGCGGGTAAACTGACCCTGGCACGATCCCTGCTTGCGTGAGAATTGAGTGGGCGTTATAATCCTGAGCGACGTTCATAACATGCTGGAAAAAGTCTTCAATCACGTTGATTTTGGTTTCAAGGTCGTCATTCCAGCATGTGCCGTGTTTAGTCCATTCGTGGTTATGGAAGTCATTAGCAGGGTTGAAAAGCCCTGACCAATATCTTTTGAGTTTGGCCATCGTGCTATTGGTCAGGTAGCTGTCAGAGAAGCTTGGTCCATGGCAGTTTGAAGGCTCATAAGTGGAGCTGTGTTGTGATGGCCAAAGTCCGTGGATATTGAAGAAGTTAGGGTCGATTCCCTTTGTTTCTGAGCAAGCCGTATTCCGGCAGACAGTGCCAGCCCACTCAGTCGCAAAGACATAGTAGTCATATTCGGATGAAGCTTTCAAGCCAAAGAGAAGACATGCGATCGACAACACAAAGGCAATAGATCTCATTTGGGTAGTTTAGCTTTCTTCTTTAAGTTTTCTGATTTGGTTTTCATTATTAACAATCCCACGAAGTTTATAAGGTGGGGGGTTTCGCACTGACAATAATTGAATCTCATATCGTTGCACCTTTCAAGAAATATTTTATTAAAAAATTATCTATAGAATATTATGGCGGGACATGATAGTCCGGCCAGAATAACATTTTTTTTCGCCGGATGGCAAGAAAGTTAAACGCTGTCTTTTGAAAGTCGAAGAATTATTGAGAGTTAAGGAGAATGAAAGGCATTTTATGCCAGTATATTTCGATAAACTTTGTCCTGCGAAAAATCCCGCCGAGGCGCCTCGAATTCGAATTTGAACAAGTAATGGTCGGTTCTTGGGCGAAAGAGAGAAAAAAAACCTAATGTAGGAGCCTCCTTAACAATAGCGTATAGAATAAATTTTCCAGCGTTGTGCAACTGTGAAGAATCAAATTCAGTAAAAACGCTAAATAAGGTCTTCTTCTAATATTATTATTTTCTTCTACAAATAAATGAGTAATTAACTATGCTTTCCTTTTCAGGACGATAAGGCTGAATCTGATGATTATTTCAGGCTAGTAAGCGAGTTTTTACTAAGGACACGAGAAAAGAACGAGTCTTTTACATAATCCCTCGGACTTAGTTAACAACTTCATTGAGATTGAATGGTTTATAAGTTTCTTCCATTCGAATATAGAGATTGCTCAGAAAATATGTTCGGTAAAGAGCATCCACCAGTGGGAAATGCGGAAACTTGGAATATTCCTCTTCTGAGTAACCTCAGAATTTCGCAAAGTTAGCAAAGCTCCTGCTTTCTCTTTCATCATTCTGTGTATGATTCAAAATGCTTAATGCTTTCTGGTTTTTGATCGAAAAGTTCGTCAAGTTGATGTGCTAAATAACTGATGAAAGTCTCTTGGAAAGAAAACTCTTTTTGAATTTTATTTTCGCAGCTCCTTTACATATTTCTAGCTCCATGTTTTAAGTTCAGAGAATTTATGATAGAGACAGAGACAGAGACTTCACACCAAAAGAGAGTCAGATCTATCGAGGAGTGATATTCTACATGAAAAATGCACCCATCATTTTCTTGAACACCTGAAAATATGGATTGAAATAATCCAGTGCGTTTTTGTTTTTTTTTTTGGATCAGAAATTGGAACCTGAGAAAGATAACACAAGTAAAAAATTATTTCAAAAATAAGAGTGTTGAGTGTCAATTTTTTTCTTCGCCTCTCACGAAACAGCTCATAATGTACCTTAGCATTGAGTGTACTTGATAAGCATAATCAAAGCTTTCTAAATTATTTACTTTATTGTTTGTGGATTTTGGATGAAGATGATTATGAGATTGAAGGCTAGATAGAAATTATTATGACTCGTATATCTAAGAATCCAAACCTTGAGCTATGGATGGGCAATTTCTTATACTGCCACTCGTTATATTTTCTATGCTATGAGTAGCTTAATCTCATTTTGTATTTATTAAAGAGAAAAGCCCCCACAGTTTACTCTCGCAAAGCTTTCATTGCTTGCTGACAAAGTTAAAGAAAAAGGTCCACAGATGAAGATATTAATGAGAAGAAAAGTCAAAGTATTGCAAAACTTTTCCCCAGAGGCCATATTTTTGCCAACCTCATTCCCAATAAGCCCGTGCAAATGTTAAAAAATGGTTTATTTTTCTTTGTAAAACTTTATTAAAATTTTTATCAATCAAAAGCTTTACTTATCCTCACATGCAAAACACCATAAGCAGTTCTGAATTGGCCAAGGATTTAGAAGTCTTCCTTAGAAACCTCTCCAAGAGAGAGGAAAGAATTTTTCAACTCTCCCAAATATACATCAAAAACGTCAAGGACACGAAAACTCTAACTTATTGTTTAAAAACTTTCCCAAAAGAATTGAAAAGCGAAGAATCCAAAAGAAAAGTTGAAGAAGATCAAATCGTGGATAAATATGCAGGATTTCACCCGACAAAACAAGAAGACTTAATGTAACAATGCGATTTTCAACATAATTTTGAGTATTTAATAGGTTGGGGTTACAATTCTCAGACAACATCAAATCCATTGCAAACACCCTAAAAGCCAAGTATCAGAAACACAGGGAAAAAGCAGATTTAAACTCCATTAAGGTGTTTTACAACTTCTTAACGACTTGGGTAGTTAGTGTGACTGAACAGCCTGTGCTTGATGTCAAAAAGCTCCTTATTCAAATCTCTGAGCTCTCCCATAAACGATTGATATCTGCTCTAAAATCCTATCTCAGACACAACGCTGTAGATGTCTCATCTCCTGTCATAATGAAGTCACAAAATCCAAGGAACAATCCTTCGTTGCTTATCACAAGAAAGCAGCCTGAGCAAGACCCGAAACGGAGAAATCAGTTCGATGATAATTATAATACGTTCAAAAAGAGGAAAGATTTCCCAATACATCCTCTAAAGACAAATACTTACTGGCTAATGACAATGCAATCAAGTCCTAACCTTCGAGAGAACCATGAGATCAGCGGCTCTCCGATGCAATTGGCAACGAATCAACAGTTTCACGGCACCGAGGGGCTATCGAGGTTTTCTTCGAAGCTAAATGGAAAAATTAAGAATGAGGTGAGTAACATCGAGAAACATACCATGACTTCATTGCCGGTGATTGTCAATTTAGAAGAGAAAGGCTTTTATTCAGATGAATCTTCTGCAGCAAACCTTACAAAAATTACAGCAACGCAATCTGACTCGAAGCTGAAGATGAAATATATGAACTATCTGAAATCGGACCTGAAAAAAGCTGTCAGTCCGAAAGGGTCGCCAAGTGATGTTTTACTAGAGCCAAGTCTTGATTATACGAATACGACTCACGAAACAACGAAATTAACAAAGCTGTATCTCAATAATAATACGGGTGACAGCTTGGTGAGTAATAACGCGCTGCTTGATGGAAGCCAGGAGAAATCAGCTTTTAATTTCGTTGGTAGACAAGGTAACGCGTTAGATTCGACGATTCAAGCGGATAATCTTTTCTTTGATTCACCTCAGAAATTGATGGGCTACAAGGAGAAATCACCTGCTAAAATAGCTCCCTTAAAAAAGCATCAGCGAGGAGGATCTGGTATTGGTGATCATGGGATGGTAATAAGATCTTATAACCCTGAGGAACCGGAATTTGAAGGTCTTCCCTCTCCAAAAAGTCCATCGAATGTTTTAGCACTGTTGCTTTCGAAAAATAATAAGCAAGAACTCCAACCGGCTGAGGATTTGCTGCCGGAAAAAGAAATCGAAGTCCTTGCCAAGCATAGAATTACTCCTCCGACAGAAGCCAAGTCTACTAACCTATTAACGCAGAATCATCGGTCATATTTTATGGCATCACCAAGCAATTCAGATAAAATTCTACTTCTTCCATAATAGATTTATGTTCTCTACCGATATATCATAAAAATGATATCATCTAAAAGCTGATAACACAAAGTGTTAGTGATAAATGATTTCTTTGATCATGGCAGGTAAAGTTTATATTATTGGTTATTTGGCGATTTATTACCTTCAATTCAATGAGTTTTATGTCTTCCTTTGTAGAGAAACATCTGTAACAATGGAATATATCTATCCTTTAACAAATTTTCTACCATTGGCTCTGATCAATCAATCGCTTCATTACTCAGCCTAGTAGTCACTCTTTTTTCAGAACTAAGTTAATTGAGTTATCATTAAATTCAGCAGATTGATTATTTCCTTAGCAAACTTTACAGTTGCAATCCATAAATAATTAAGTTGCAATATGGTCGATTTAGCTCCTTCCAACAGGCGAGAGCCCACCTCATATCGCTCGTCTTCACACAAATCTCTTTCTGTTTCAACTCCCAAAGTCGTTTACTGTACAGACGACACAAATAAAAACGCAGAATCATTTCGATTTCCAACTCCATCATCCATACGCCAGCTCAAACCCGTTCGAGCACAACAACGCCAGCTTCTAACCTATGTTGATTCCATCGACACCGAAATCGGACATACTCTCCAGCGCAATCACAGCAAAATTCAAGTTCGATATATAATGATTCTCCACGTTATCAGAGAATTGAAAAGAGAACTTGAGAAAGCTCAAATCCGTTATAAACAACTCTACGAAAAACTAAATAAGAGTCCAAATATTGTTAATTATCAGCGAGAAAGCGAATTTGCAAAGAGTTTCTATTTACAATTAGAGGACTACCACACCAAGATCCAGGAAAACATCGGAGGGTCGAAAAGAAGAGCCCAGACAGACAAACAGAAGCTCTTTCAAAAGAAAGAATTGCTAAAAGCAAAATGCCATGAAAATTTAACTCTTGCTGCGAAAATTCACCAGATTAAGATGACTGTGAACATAAAAAAATTGAGGTACCCCAAGTCGAAGTCGGTTCCAAGAGGCTCTGGGAATCCTCACAGATTCGTGATTTACAGCCCTACTTTTGAGGTAAATCGAGCGAAAAGAGCGAAAATATTACCGTCAGATACCTCAACAAATCATTATTACCGTACTAAACACCTATCGACTGAACCGACATCTATCATGACTGAAGGTGCTCATAATATGTCTATGCTGGACCAGCACACAGCTAATTCGAGTTCATTTTTTATCGACGAGGCTTCAATGTTGAGAAGGGAGATAAAGGAGCTGCAAAATGAAAATCAAAAAATGAAGTTAAAACTATTTGCAAAATGCTCGGAGTTTATTGAATTGAGTAAACTATTTGCCAGTTGTTTTGAGACAGCAGAAAAGTATTTAAAGAAAGACCAGTCAGTATCCATGGGTCACGGGATGCAAGGCACTTTATTGTTTGCATTGATGACAGAGAATAACAAGAAGCAAGTTTCAGAATTTGGACCTTCGATGATGACGATGGAAAATTTCAGACGGCAACCGAAGGCGTCGTTCGCGAAAGAAAGCGATGTCGAGTCAAGAGATGTTGTGCAAAGCGCTCTCAAAAAATTGATCAGAGCGGCTCATTCTAACAAAGAGCAGCGGTTGAGCAGCGTGTTGCCACAGCTCACCCCTGAAATTCTTAGGAATTTTCTACCAATGCAAGTTGTTGCGATACTAGCTATGAAATCGAAAGCAAACAATGAATTTCGAAGTTTATTTATAGCAAAGGCGAGAGCAGCGACTTGGATTGCTACGGAAACGAAAAATATCAATAGTGCTAGAATGCTACTGATATAAGTGATAATTCTCGTTACGAGAGAAAGATCATATTTCCTTAGAGTTCTAAGCTCATACTCATGTATATGTGTAATAATAATAACATTTTCATAATTATGAAAAGTTGGTATCAGCAATATTCTCTTAATAGTCGAGTCGAAAACAATTGTGTTCTTCAATATTGTTGGCAGAGTTTAGCACATAATAAAAATTGAACAGAATATGTCTATGTTGGAGAAGAAACTGATGTTAAACCTCTAAAAAGAGCTGCTGCAATTCGGTACTGGTACAATGATCTCATATGTGTATTCCTGCTTCTTTAAATGTATTCCTAATTGAAAACAACATAGGTTTTCAGGCTTAGACCAACTAATTGGAATCTACATATGCATAAAAATTTGAGCAATATTCAAAGAAATCGAATCTCTCACGTGAAGTGAAGAGGTTCTCCTTCTGTTTCTTAGTAGATAAATAAAAAACTAATTAACACAACGAATTGACTTGGCTTATTTGTATACTTTTATTCAGATGAAATTTTAATACCTATGAATGGCCATAAAAAAGTGGTCAAATTCATTTAATGGATTTGCTTCCAGTTCGAGTTATCTTTGTTTCAGTCAGCAAAACGCCACCATCCCAGAAACACTTACACTTTGTTCCGTCCGGCAAAGTAGAAAGTCCGAAACCTTCTTGCTTGCCATTAACCCATTGGCCCTCATCAATTCTTTTATCTCTACGTATCAGAGTACCTTTCCCGTGTCGAACATCATTCTTCCAGTAGCCTGTATATTCTTCCCGCGTTGCATACTTCATTCGTCCGAAGCCCTCCCGAACTCCATGGACCCAGTCTCCGATGTATTTCTCTTTTTCAGAGTACACAAGCTCTCCTTTCCCATGTCTGAGGTTATTATGCCATTCTCCCCTATATTTACTTCCATCGGCGTATATCATTTCTCCACGACCTTCTTGCTTGCCTTGGACCCAGTCCCCGACATATTTCTCTTTATTCGGCCAGATCATCGTGCCTTTGCCTTCCTTCGTCCCATTCATCCAGTATCCTTCGTACACACTGCCGTTTTCCAAGTTGACTTTTGCGAAGCCATTTTGCATTTTGCTCGTCCATTTCCAATAAGGCCAAATATATTGAATATTTTCGTTTTCAGGGTTTTTGTCCTGTTTGAATGACCCTTTCATTTGCGGTATACCCTTGTGAAAATGTCCCACAATCTGTCTACCATCGGGCCAGTCGTATTGTCCGTACCCATGAGGGTCATTGTCGAACCATTCTCCGTTATAAGTTTCTCCATTAGCATAGAAAGCCTCACCTCGACCACACTTCTTCCCATTCACCGATTCACCTACATACCTCGTTCCATCAGGATTAATATATTCACCTTGCCCATGCATCATCAAATTTTTCCACTCTCCGATGTATTTCTTTCCATTGAGCCCTTCAAATTCCCCGGTAAAACGCTCAATGTCCTTGAACACGATGTTTTTGAAATATCCGACAAATTTCTCTCCATTTTGCCATCTTATCTGTCCAAGGCCTTCAATCGTGTTATTTTTCCATTCTCCAATGTGTTTTTCTCCCCGAGGGCATTTCAACTTGCCATGACCTTGCTTCACTCCATTCACCCAACTCCCTTCATAAACATGTTGGCTTGGCCAGATATATTTTCCTTCACCATGCATCTGATCGTTTTTAAAAGCGCCTTCATATTTCTCCCCAGAAGTAAAGAAGAGTTCTCCATGCCCACATTTTTCTCCATGAACCCAGTCTCCTACATACGATTGTAGTTCGGCTTGGGACCATACATATGTGCCTTTACCATGTCTCTTCCCATTTTGCCACATTCCTTTATATTTTCCTCCAACAGAGATCACAAGAGGCCCCTTCCCTTGGTCATTGCCACTGCAATCAGGGTAAACACAAAACCCCATTCCGTTCTCGGAGCCATTAACCCATTCGCCTTCATATCTCCTTCCGTCTTTCCATGTAAACGCGCCAGATCCATGAATCAAATCATTGCTACACATCCCGGCGAAGTCAGCCAGATCCTTATACTTATATGAGCCTTCTCCTTCTCTTTGACCGTTTTTAAAAGAGCCATTATACACAGCTCCAGAAGGCCAGGTGAACTCTCCTTGTCCTTCAAAATTATCAGCTTTCCAATCACCATCGTACTTAGAGCCGTCTTTGAAAACCATTTTCCCTCTCCCGTGTCTTTTGCCGTCTTTGTATCCGCCATCGTAGGTGATTCCATCCTCATATTGTATCATTACTTTAAGAGAATTCTGCTCTTGTGTCTTTTGGATACTTGTGATTTTCATTGGGATTTCAACTACGATTTCTTCCCAATGCAAGTAGTGGAAATTTTGTCCTACTTCGTGCACTCTTTGCTCATAAGCCTGCTTGAGTTCATTGGAAGCTATTTTATACCAATTCGCCTTAGGCAAAGTACTTTTTGATATCATTTGACCGTACTTACGACGAACGTTTTCCATCTTCGTGAACCATGGAAGCTGCATTATCTCTTTGATGCTGATCCTCTTTTCAGGCTCTCTAACTAACATTCGAGAGAGCAGGTCATGAGCACAAAAAGAAATGCCTGAAGAGCTTATGTTTAGACCTGGAAACTCTGAAAATCCTTCCAATTTTGTGTTGCATTGGGAGGAAAATGGGGGAGAACCTGTGAGAATTTGATGGAAAACGACACCCCAGGACCAGATAATAGATTTTTCGTGATATCCTTGCCCTTCGAACACTTCTGGAGGAGTTGCTATATCCATCTTTGTATTTTTCTCAGTTGGTTCAACAATCTCAGTGAGGTTGAATGAAGATCCAAATCCTATGATTTTAGGATGATAATCTGCGTCAAGAAGGATATTCTTAAGCGATATTTCAGGATGCACAATTTTCTTCTCTGAAATCTGTAAGATTATTTCCAGGAGAGCTTTGATGAGAATATAGGCCTGGAATTCCGGGATAGAACTTGTTGGAAAACGTCGATTAATAAAATCTTCTAAGCTCCCATTCTCGCAGAGTTCCACTATGATATAGTGATGTTCCTCATCCTGGCAATATTCGATAAGTTTAGGGAATCCAGGATGGTCGAATAACTGGAGAACTTGCAAAATTCTGTGAACCCTAGCTTCATCAGTATTCTTCAGGTATCTATGTACAACAACCCCCATTTTCGTCATCCGATCGAACCCTTTGAACACTGTTTTAGAGTCTCGTTGCTTGATAGTTTTCCGAAGCACATAATCACCAGACAATGAAAATTCCTGAACGAGTTGGTAATATCGCTTTTTAAACTCTGGAGAAGTTTCTGGATACCAATCATTCGGACAATTCAACTGAACTGATTCATCTGTGATCTCATTCGTAATAATAGGGCTGAATCCGACGCCGCTTATCCAAGGGTGATTAAAAAGCCCCCCAAAATCTATTCTCTGGTAAGGGTCTTTCCTGAGTATGGAGATAATGAGATCTTTCAACATAGGAGAAATATCTGTTTCAGGAGGAAAGATAGGCGTCTCAAACTCTTCTATTATTTTCAATAGTTCCTGCTCGGATTGCGGTTCAGGATAGTAAGGAAGTTTGCCATATATCATTTGATATATCATGATTCCAATGGGCCAAATGTCGCATTTTTCTGCATAAGGCTCCCAAAAAAGTACCTCAGGCGACATGTAAATCCTCGTTCCAACGCAGGTGTTGAAGAGGCAATCTGTGTCCTGCACTTTTGCTGAGCCGAAGTCTGCGATCTTCAAGTTGAATCCATGATCGATGAGAATATTATCAGGTTTCAGGTCGCGATGCAAGATGTTGAGTTCTCTCATTGCTTTTAAGCCAGCGCAAATTTGCTGTACGATCTTTTGAACCTGGTGTTCAGGGACTTTTTTGTCAGGAAATTTGTGGCTAATGAATCTTCGGAGATCTCCATGCTCACAATATTCCATAATGAGCCTGAAATCGTTGTCGATTTCGAAAAAGTCGTACAGCTTAAGAATGTTGGGGTGGTTTAGCTGGTTCATGATTTCTGCCTCTGCTTTTGGATGAGATTGACCTTTATCAGGGTCGTAGAAGATCGATTTAATGGCAACCACTTGACCGGTTAGAATGTCGGTGGCACGATAGATACGGCCAGAAGTTCCTTTTCCGAGGAGTTTCCCGACAACATAGTTTCCAACAACTGATTGCTTTTCCATAATTTTATCTAAAAAGTTTTCACTCTTGATTATCTGAGGCTTGGAGCTTAAAATTTCTCGAGAGTAAGAAAAACGAGATACGTTTTAAGGATGGGCATAATTTCCAATAAGTTCCTTCATTTGGAGAAAAACCACCTAAATCCTTTGGAAATCGAGTTTCAAGGTCGGATTTTTGCCTTTCTAGGAAGGAATAAACTATATATGCTCCACGACGAAGCAGTGCCTAACCTCTTTGCGTAATAGTTCAAAACATTCTTCTTCAAACGAATCAAATAAATTTAATGAGCATGATTATGCGTTTAGGAATTGCTTGACTTCATTACTCAATAATAAAAATTCCTTAAGCTGTGTCTGACTTCGAAATAATTTCAGGCTATTTTATTAAACTTTGAATGATACATTAATTACACCTTTGGAAAAACTGGTTTAACGATTAATTTTGGTTTTTGGGAAGAGCTTCGATGCGGGAACCAAGAGTTATATTCTATTACTCCAATAAAAGAGGGAGCCTTTTCCATGCTGGCGTTTCAACTTTGAGTTGACTAATGACTTCGCATTGCAAACCAGTCCTCAACCGAGTGGCTATTTGCGGAAGATAAAAAGCAGTTTCAAATTGGACTTCTAATTTGCTTGAAAAAAAACCAAAAAATCATCGAAATCTTTCCCTGCAGATAGAAAGACTTGTCACAAATAATATAGTTTCTTACTTTGTTAATTCGTGGTTGTGGAATCACGATCATTATTATCGAATTTCTATGACAATAGCCTCAATTACGCGTCCTTACATTGTTCGGGATTATGAATTATTATAACATATGGGTGTATTTAATCATCATAATTCTAACATCGCAGTTGTCGTTACTCTTGCATTAAATGTGCATGAAATCGCCTGGATTCATGAAACTAAGAACTTTCATTAAGGAGCATCCCAAGATGACCAAAAAAAAAAATTAACAAAGAAGACCTTTCATACTCAATGCTAAATGAAATAATCACTCATGAATTTTTGTTTTTGCACTCAGACAGATCCTTAAGCTATTTACCAAATAAATAAAAATTAAATACAAAGAACTGTAACTTTTGAGAATTACACAACAGCACTTGCATGGATTTATCAGCAATTCCTCAAGCCAAAGAATCAACAAAACTTCATAAAAAATCAAAGTCTTCACACAATCTTCTCCAAAATGCCTCAGCTTCTAAACTCAATGATTCCAAATACCAAAGAACCAACACCCAATCATCACCAACTAAAGCTCTCGCGGTTGGAGGAAACGTTTCCTCCTCAAATCGTAATAACAAGAAGCCTCCTTTGCAGCAAGGCATTCTGAACACTAAATTCGCCAAAAAACTCCCGCTCCTAAGAAGCGACAAAAGCACCCTTCCAAGCAAATTTCTTGATATGAACGATAAAAATGCTTATTTGAACAATCTTCTGAGGAAAGATGGAGGGTCATCCCCTAGAAAAACCGCATCCAATGAAACGAAAGAAAATCAAGAAGATTTTTCAAGGAGCTACTCTATTAAATATTTCGGAGTCGATCAAGACCAGGCAGGTGTGATATCTAAACGCGTACCCCTCAAACCCGAAGATAAAAGCAAACAACACGCTCTGTATACGAAATTTGCAGAATATCAAATGGATTCTATAGCAAGAGACTCTGGCATTGGTCAGCATCAATTTGATCAGCAATCGGTAGAGAGCAGCACGAAAAGAGTGAATCACAATAGTAATCTTACCTTAATAATGAAGCGAAATCTCCAAGCTACCATTGAAAACAACCGAAAAAAATACGAAGCCATTAGATCTCGGTCATTCAGCTCGGATTTCCGAGACATTTCTGTGATACAAAAAGCTGAAATTGATGGAATGCATGACCAACAGAATTTTGAAGGAAATGATGATCAAGAACACATGATGCAGGAACATCTCGAGCCTGGTGAGGGGGATGCAGATGCAGGACAGATCTATGAAAATCAAAATTCATATATGATGAACCAGTACATGGGACCAAAAGAAATGTATTCCTCAAGAACAGCTATGAGAAAATCGTACAGTATAGACCCGAATGAGGAGCAACTGATTTGGGAAATGCGGTCGAAGGCGCTTGCAAATGCAAAAAGTATAGCTGAGTTGTCGAGGATCGAAAGAGCCTTTAGAGGAATAGATACGATAAAGTGTAATATGAGAAAAGGATTGCTAAATCCGCTGGTAACTGCGAGGGATTTTTCCAGGGACTCTGCAATGGGATCTAGAGAGGCGATTGAGACGCAAGGATTGAAAAATTTGATAGCAGAGAGAGATAACATGTCGTATACAAAACTTCTTACCTCGATCCAGAGACCAGAGTTACTGGAAAGGTATCAAAATCGCAGTGTTTCGGAGCAGCCATTAGCTCAGAGAAAAGTGCAAAAAGTAAAGAATATACATAGATTACCTTCAGTGGAGTTTCAGTCCAATGGAAAGAAATTAGTGCCGATGAAGGGTAGTTTTAGCTTGAATCCGGTGCAAAGCAAAACGATGATGTATAACAGCTACATGAAAATTACGAAAAAATATGATGATGAGCTGAAAGTATTTCAACAATTGCAGAATGGTTCGACCTTTCGGATGGCGAATGATCCTTTCGGAACGATTTTTGGGAAATGATTATTTGTACTATGTTTATATGCACTTTGCTTTTATTCTTTGAATGTAATTTCATCGCAGTCAGGAGGTTAGGCTAATCCAGTATATTCTTTTATACTGAAAGCAGTATATTCCATTATCCTGAAAGCACTATATCGTTAGAGTCATTGATTTAGCCTGCATAAATTAATTTTGAGCGTCTAACATATTTTCTCATCAGAAAGTGATTTGATGGCAATCCAGTGTTTTCTTAAGCCTTTCTATGATTATAAAATAATTTCAAATGATGAAAACTAGTGAAAATCACTTGACAGAGATTTTTATCATAGTTAGTGCTAGCAATAAGCCCTCATTACACGACTTACAGATTCTTCTTGAAGTTTTAAGGAGTTATTAACAAAACGAATAGCAATCCAACTCTGTTCTGTAACTAATTGAATTGGTGTTAACCCAGAATCATTAATTCGGATATAAACATCTTCACATCTGAATCAACAAAAAAAATTTCCTCAAAAAGCCACAAAGCATCAGGCTGGTCACCCAACACTCTCTCTACAGCCTGGAAGTTAAGTTTAACTTTATGGTTTTCTCTTTAAAGTTCTGTAGTATGTGACGAGGGTTATTTATGGCAGTTCGAAGCAGGGTAAAAGTTTAATTATCAACAAAACACTTATCAGTTTCTGTACTGTTGTTTGGCTGCAGGGTCAAACTGCAGTGTAATTAAACTTGATCAGATTTTTTAGTCAGCAATTATCCAAAGCAAATTAAATTATTCACATATTCGATTAATCTCAATCCCATACAATCATGAGCGATCAAGGGCAACCACAGGAAGAGCAAAAAGCCCCCACACAAATATATAAAGATTATTCACAAATGACTCCTCAAACAAAATACGATATCCTTTCGATAAGGAACAATGGCTTCTGCTCAGGTACTCGAAATCACAAGTGAGAAATATGCAATTAACCTCAATTTGCTATCTGTAGGCAATATCAAAGCTATATCTGTATCACCGGACTCAAGCCGTATCATTGCGGCAAGCCATCCACGAGGTGTGAATGTGCTTGATTTAGAGAGCAAAAAAGTGATCTACCAAACTAATGAATTTACACAAAGTAAATAAATTCAATTGCACTTGAGATCATTTCGGCATCAAATGACTCTATTTGAACAGCTAGAATTACTGCCATCGCTATTTTTCCGAATCAAAAATATTTTGCGATTGGATCGATGGATTGCGACCTCAAGCTTATCGATTATCACAATTTTTCCATCATCCACATTTTTTGCGGGATGTACGAAGGTAAACATCAAATTTTTTCCCTGAACTCCAATCTTGCTTTGCCTTAGATGCGATCTTAAGTGTGGACATCACACCTGATTCTCGGTACATCGCGACAAGTTCCAGAGATAATAATATTTGTATCTTCGGCGTTGAGAAAAAAGAGCATATCAACACTCTCAGTATTCATGAAGGCCAGCTATCAACTCAAACGAGCTTTTCACTGCCCATCAAATTCACACCAAACGGCCAATATTTAGTATCAGGGGCATCTGATAAGACTCTAAAAGTGTCGCATTATCTAAATGAGCCCAAAGTCATCAACAGTTATGAAGATTTACATACGAGTATAAAGATATCATCTCATATTGACTGAGGAACTTATTTTGCTTTTCCAAACAGTGGCTATCACCACTCTGGCAGTATCTCACTGCTCGAAATTCATATACACAGGCTCAAGAGATGCTTCGATTAAGATCACTAAGGTCTTGGAACAAGAAATCGTTCATGTATTTCCAGCTGTCCACAATGGTAAGTCAATCATTAGTAAGTGATACAATAACTTATATATAATACAGATTGGATCATGGCTTTGGATGTGAGCAAAGAAGGTGACTACCTTGTCTCTGCTGGATTAGATAAATGCATTAAGGTTATTGACCTTGCAGCGTTACAAGTAGTTCGGACTTTAAATGAAATACATAAAGGCATTGAAAATTTTCTGGGTTTTGTCTCATTATTCTTCATAGGTGCTATTTACTGCTTGCAAATTTCACCAGATCAAAAGCACGTTATATCCGCGTCGTCAGACAACAGCATAAGAGTTCTAAATGCTAGCGACTTTGAAAATGTTTACTTGTTTAAAAATATTCATTCAGGTAAGTATCTGCAAGGCTCTAATTCAACGTTAATAATCGGCATTAATAGGAGGCGTTAATTGCATCGCCCTATCTGCTGATGAGGAATTAATAGCTTCAGCTGGAGATGATCTTTCGGTTTGCATCAGTTGCACAAAAACCTATGAAGTGCTACAGACCTATCCTAACGTGCACCTCCGTATCCTCTAAATAATTATCACCTAATCTAATGTGGAATGATTTAAAGGGTGGATTCTAGGCCTGGCGATCTTTCCAGACTCTAGCTATGTTGTCAGCGGAGGTCTGGATAGAGCTCTTAAATTTATCAACCTCAAGGAGAGAAAAGTGGAGGCCGGGCCCAATCAGCAGAGCAAGTTCGAAATTTCCAACTCATATTCATCAATGGGGATTTTTAGCGGCGATTAAAGCAATTCTCATTACGAAAGATGCAAAGAATTTGGTGTTAGGATTGAAAGATGGTTGCATCAGCGTTGTCGACGCTAAGAGGCGAACCACAGTGAATATAATTGTTGGAGTTCATCAAAGTAAAGACATTCTCTTCGCGATAAATTTATGTGGATATAATCAGTGACTATAAAGGAGATTGCTCTATCGAATAACACCATGTGGTGTGCTACAGGATCGAAGGATAATTCCATTTCGGTCATATCACTGCAGACCCAGAAAATCCTTTTTAGGCTGCGGAAGGTTCATTCAAGTATCTAATAAATGAGAAATGTAAAAATTAGCAATAACGATCATCAATAGAAACCGTCTTTGGCTTGGTATTTACTCCAGATGATAAATTCATCGTTACCTGCTCGATGGATCGATCAATTGCGCTAATTGACGTCTGCAAAAAATGCGTAGTTTTCAGGATTTCTGACCTGCATAAAAGTAGCGATTGTGGTTATTCGCTTGGTTATTAATCTGTTTCATTGTTCAGGTTTTATAAACGCTATCAATGTTTCCCCTGACGGAAAGACTGTGATTACAGGATCAGAGGACAAGACAATAAAAGTCTTTGACTTGGAATCACGAGCAGTTGTTAATACGTTCAAAGTTCCAGGTGCTTACTTTTTCGTGTTTCAAATTGTAATTGTTTTCTTAAAGAGAGCGTCAGAATGCTGCAACTTACAAAAGACACAAAGTCCATTGCGTATGGAACTCATGAAGGACTAATTAAAATCTTGCGCTTCCATAAGAGCTTATGTCCTCTTGGCAAAAATTTACTTGTGGGTAATCAAAACCAATCGCTTATAAATTCATTCTAGTGTATCAAAAAGTTTTCTGAGTTTACAATTATACTCGAGCTTTTAAAAGCTTTTTCATCTTATTTCTCGTTGTCGCGTGAATTCACCAATTTATATCGAATTTCGAGTTCGATATTCATCACCTTTACATAGCACTGAGTAGAGACGTGAAGCCCCAATTTTTAATTAGATCCCAAATTTTTGAAAATTCAGATGCTATACTGATGAGCAAGCTTTTTTGTAATTGTAGGCTCATATGTATGGATGGATATCTTGCTGCGTTGAGTAAAATTAGTTACATCTCAACATTTTTACTTTGTATTTCCAACTATTCCATCGAAGTTATTCTCTGACACTATAAAATCTCTTATTAGCATTATTCGCATATTATTTCTGTATGAGATTATACTCAGGATCGAAACCCGAACAAGTTAAATAAAAAAATTGAATATTGGACCAGGAGTACCTCTTATAGATGCCAAGTGTACTGTTTGTTGATGGAGCTGTCGGAGTCCTATTCGTGACATGCGAAGAAAGAGAATTTCATGGAAAGCTTGCTGATTTCGACGAATACGATTGCCAATCGTAAGGCGTTCTAAAATGAATTTGAACTTTACTATCCTCATTGCAGCCTCAGAGTTCTCACTGGGATATTATTTCTCATGTTTGTGCCAATCATCTGGGAGATTATCAAGATAACAAAGTACTACAAGACGTTTTTTAAGAAGAAACAAGTCGTTTACCATGGAATTTTGCTGCTTAACCTCAGTAACTCAAATTTTCTGACGAATGAAGTGCTTAACGAGGTTTGTTTTAGCTTATATTCTTGCGACGTCGATCTATTCAATGCTAATCATCGACTTCCTCGCAGAATTCCTCAGATATGTCATGTATATCACAGTGCTCTACATTTTGAACCGGAAAGCCAAAATATTGGATCATAAAGCATCTCTCTTTACTTGGTAGACTTCACAATTACATATTGAGCATAACATCTTCTTAGCGCCAAGATTTTCGTGGGACTCTCCGTAATAATCGGAACGGGCATCGTGATTTATTGTCTCACCCAGTCTCCAGAAGTAGGAGAACATCTTTGTCCTGGTAGACGAGATATAGCATCAATATATAGAAGAGTTAACAAATTGCTAGGAATGACGAACAAAGCTATTCTCTCATTAGAAGTGGGTATGACGGCTCTTTTCCTAACGTTTATCTTCGTGTGTAATTGAATTATCTAAATATCTGCATCATCAACCTGCGATTATGCTGTTAGGTACGGTGCTGAGAGCCAGACTCTTAAGAGAAGAAAATCTGATCAACCTTGACAGAGTTACTCGCCAGAAAGTGCTGAGAGACTCCAAACTACTAAAGTAACGCGCCCGAATACCTTCCTGCAATTGCAATAATCACACTAGCATGCTGGTAGGTGCTATCATCATGGCCGAACTTACAGGAGCTTTTATGTATGGTGCGCATCTCGTTTTCAATTTCAATAGCTGCGATGTTGTCCCCAGTGAAAATAAATTCGTCAAGGCTGTCGGTTGGACAGTCTATAAAATTATCACGCACGTCATTCCTGTTTGCATAATGATTAGATGCTTCTGGACTATGAAAGACGATGATGGCTTATCATCATTCAACCCGGTAATACTGAAGTGAATGAATTATCTTTCTAAAGCTATCTTCAACTAGGCCCATTCAAATGCTTACTATAGTTTATATAAGGAGAAAGTGAAAACCTCAGCAACAACAGCAGTTTCCATTCAAAAGCTAAACACTCAGGATGGACTCTCCACACAGCTGATGAGGGCCGAAGAATCCAACAAATATCTTGTGTCTGAACATTAATGAACTCTCAATTGAATGTGTAAACTGTTGGAGTAGGATTATTATAGCGTTAACTGTAAATGACAAGGGTTTTGTGTGTGTTTATTCTTATTCATTACAGAGAGACTTTCTTTGTATTATTTTTCTTATGCTCTTTTGCGAAAAAACTTAAAGAAAATTCTTTCAAGAAGTGGATTCTCAACAATCAGAGGAATTTATGTTTAAATAAAGAAAGATGTGGATCTTAAAAAAGCAAATTTGGATTGAATTTGTGAAGAAAAAATTGCATTAAACTATTATCAAGCTTTTCTCTTCGTTATGTATTGATATAGTAGAGCATTCAATTATTTGATATGTGCAAAGAGTACGATTTTCCTAATTAATAAAGAGTTCTGAGTGGTTTAATGTATAATTACTAGATACTTGTGATCAAGTAGCATCGATATCCTCTTGTAAATATTGCTAAGAGATAGTTAATTGAAACATCTGCTGGCAGTTATAGCTTTGTCATAAACTAATAACTAGTAGGTGGAAAGCTTGCAATTTATTAGGAAGAACTTATTTACAATACAAAAGCATATCTGTCTTTGAATTTGACCTAAATCAAATCATTAATAATATACTTTAGTAAATTCTCCAAAAACAGTAATATTTATGTTTGATTAAATTTAAGGGAGAATTTTTGAAAAATAACTAATGAAATTACAGAATCTAAAGTGTAATTCTTGAGACTGTGAATAACCCTTTTCACAACTGCCAAGATAGTGAGTAAGAACTTAATAAACTAATTTCCAATGTAACCTTTACACCTTATGCTGGAGATGGAAACAAGCAAGAAAATACCATTACAAATTTTTACCGCACAAAAACGTAATATTTTGAATTTTCTATCAATGCCTTCAAAATACAACACTGTAATTAGCCAAAATACCCACTTTACAATCGCATATGGATGATTCTGTGTTTAGAGCATAAAAAGGATTTAATTTCATTTTATCAATTTAATTAACAATTATAAATTTCATGATTGATTTGAAATTTAGAACCACTAATGTTTCGATTTTTAAACCACTTTTTTTCAGTTCCAATACTTCATCTTTAACGTCAACAATCGGATCTTCAGCGTCTAACCCTAACTTAGAATTAATTCAAATCATCCCAAGCGAGAGGGATTTCTTCTCAATTTTCGCACCAAAAAACAATTAGATTTGTTTTGAAGAACAAATCTCCTTCCTCACACGGCTTTCACACAGCCAATTGATATCAATAGCGGGTGATCTTAATCTAAACTGATTTTATATAACAGTGCGCGCACTCTCGTTTAGAAAAGATTTTTTTTTTATCAAACAATCAAAATTAATTTATTCGAACACTCTTCCTAAAGCAAATCTAAACCTCACAAAAAAAATGATGTTCCTCGAATGTACCAGCAAGCGCATTCTCGTGCCTAGGACGACCGAAAACGACATTATTTTCCCGTTCGCTCAACTTTACCTGAAATTTTATGTCAACAAAAAAGATTTCGAACATGCAAAACCTCGCGTTGAAGAAGCTCAGATATTATCAGGACTTAAACGAATCGAAGAAGCTTGTCACAATTTTTCACTCCTGAAGAAATACCGCTTCGCATTCTTCTTTTCGGTGGGTTTATCCCTCTTCTTGACTTTGATTTCTCTAGTGCTGATCAGTCATGGGACTCGTACTACCAACGTAAGTAGTGATTCTGCCTTGCTACGATTAATTAACCCTTGGCTCTGGGCCGGCTTCGGGTTAGAGGCAATCGCATTGATCCAAAACGCTGTCATCTCTGTGGTACTAGCGATCAAAGCGCGAAATGCGAGATGCAAGTACGAAGATGCAGTTTATTCTGTGATGAATCAACTAAACGAGGAACTGAAAGAGCAAGAAGTTCGTTGGAAGCTTGGGAAAAGATTCCGATGGCTAGAAATCAGTTTGGATTATAAGAAGAAAAGGATGATGGTTGATCAAAGAAAAGACGAGCCTCTGTTAAATCCATGAAATTTTCTGTTTATTTTTTTATACCTTCGTTCAATTGATGGCTACTTCGCCTAGTTACTAGCTTATATTTTCTTCACTATCTGTTTACGAGGGAGTACTTTAGATAATCTCAAGAGATTAACTTTCAGAGATCTAGCCCCTTCATACAGCTTAAACTTAATAAGATTCGCCTAATCCTCCAAATGGTCTCGTTTATGATGCTGTTTTTGAATTAATTGTCTCTGGGAGAGCACTGGAAAAAGCACTAAAAAGAATTTCTGATCTGAGAGGACTGTATATTTAACTGGAGTGGGTTTATAGAACGTAGGAATGAAAATTGAATCTTTAATCAAATAATTGTATTTTAGGTTTCAAAATAAAAAAATGCAAGCTACCAACAGAGGCAGAATTCTGAAAGAATTTCAAGATTTCAGCAAGAATGTACCGACTTCCACTTTGAGAACGCCCAACCCTTACATCTTCTCCCTAGGCTGAAGCAAGCAACATCCAGATCAGCTTAGTTGATGATGATATTAACCACTGGAAGGGAATAATCACCGGACCGGTACCCTCTTTTCACCTCCACCTTAGACTAATCACCTTCTTTTTGCGTTGGCCATTAGAAAGACACTCCATATGAGGGCGGCTATTTCCAAGTAGATATCCAATTGCCACCAGACTATCCTTACAAGCCACCAAAGGTAAATAACGCTATTAAATTCTTTCTGGAAAGCCAATACCTGCCCTTTTTACAATAAGATGAAATTTGATACTAAGATCTGGCATCCTAATATTTCCAGCCAAACCGGAGCGATCTGCTTGGACATTCTGAAGAACGAATGGAGTCCTGCTCTATCAATTCGTACTGCATTGCTTTCTCTCCAAGCATTGATGTGTAATCCTGAGCCCGGTAACTATCCAGCTATGCAGAAACACGTGCTTAAATGCATTTTCAGATGATCCTCAAGATGCTGTCGTTGCGTCAGAATACAAGTCAGACAGAAAGAAATTCGATGCCACAGCCAAGTAAAGTCGTATTCACTACTAGATGAACTAAATTGTGTGTGTGTTTTTAGGACCTGGACAGAGGATTATGCCAGTCCAAAGAAGCAAGAGGAGAAAATAAACACTATTGTAGAAATGGGCTTCGACAAAGTGAAAGCTAAAGTAATCATTTCTAATCCCCAGTAAGTTTTAAATGCCATGTGTTCGATAGGAAGCGCTGATGAAAGCAAATTGGGATGTGGAAAATGCCCTGAATAGTCTATTTTCATAAAAACGCTTAAAAATCAAAAAAAAAGCTAAAATATTATAATCAGAAGCATGAGACAGCCAACAGCAACTCATTGAATGTTTCTGATTATCTCTCTTAAATTGTATTGATTGAAATGTCACCTTTATTCACACCAGTTGTTTTAATCTAGAATTTCTCAACATCATACTTCCTCTCAGCAAAAATAATAAATAGTTCATCCATCTCTCGATAGTGATCGGCCAAATATTATATATATTTGCCTCTGAGGATATATGATAAAAAAATTAACACAAACAAAAAAAGAACAACAAAATTGCAAAGTTGACCGTGAAATTAATAAAAAAAATTAATAAAAAATAACATAAATGAGGTCTTCTTTACTATTTAAAGGAGATTAATACTAATTCACAGATGAAGTCATAGTTTGGTTTTAGTTTCCAACTGGAATAGGCGCATCAAGGTGACTTATTGTTTGATTTGCTCTATGCTGATCAAAATAATTTCAGTTTAAAGAAAGCAACGGGCAATTAGGTTTCTACCTCATTGACAGATCAATTGTCAACTGACTGGGTTCGTTTTTTAAGCGTCCTATAATGGTGAAATTTGAGTTATGTTCGATGAAAGCCTTCTTTACTAGTCGAATTTATTTTCTTTCCATCAGTCGCAGAGTATCTGTTTAGAATTCTTGTAGGATTTGCTTTCTGATTTGGAGTCGAAAAGTCGAACTTTGCTCGAGTTCCTAGAGGCGACAAACTGCCTCTTTTTTCAGATGGAGATCTGCGAGCGTCAAAATGCTTTATTAAGACTAGCATGAAATACAAAATTAATGCCTCGGCTGAAAGGAAAAATTCACTCTTCTCTGAGCCCTGTGGCGTCCTGATCATCCTACAGCTCTCTTGGTTGTTTGAAAATTGACGCAAGGTTTCCACTTGAGATTGGAGATCTCTGATCAATTTCATATCCTAAGAAACATAAAATTCTTTTTAATCGCAGATGCGGTGAAGAACTACCTCGTTTCTTTCTTCTACAAGAGTCTGTATGCGATTCTTCATGCTGTCAACCGATAAGCGCATCTTTATTAACTCTTGATAGATTGACTCGAGCACGACTTGATGTTTCACATCTTTGCTATGACTGCTCATTTCCGGATTTGAGGACTTCTGAGAAGAAGTTTTTGTCGACCTGGGATGTTTGAAGGCAGATGGAATATTAATGTGCTGATCTCTCAAGGCGTCAGGGGTTGCTTCTGATATATTCAGATCAAAAGTGTTTGATTTGAAGAGTTCTGGTTTGTTTGCAGAGGAAATACTGCTTGCTTGTTCGAAATAGAAACTCTGAATGCTAGTGACCTTTTTTAGCGATGGTTCGGCCGTTTGGACTATCTTTTTTAACTCTTTGCGAGATGAAGTGTTGTCTAAAGATCTGTTTCCTGCTGAAGTGGGCTTAGCGCTGAGAGTCTTCATCGATGATTGCTGCTGGAGTTTTGGTTGCGAGTTTCGAAGTGAGAACTGTTGCGGCGTTTTTGATTCACGTTTCATGGCTGTAGGTTAAAGTTATCTTTCTGGCTGTTTGTTAGCTAAGCAGAAATTTATCAATAAACCAAAAAAACTCAAAATATTTTTTTAATTGACGTTTTTTCTAAACCACATAAGAATTTCACTTTGTTAACAAGAAATGTATTCATCTGAGGCAATATTCGAAAAGAGCGAGGATGGAATTATGGATTTAAAGACTTTAGAATAAGCAGGAGCGTATTCAAATCTTTGAATTAGAGTAGAAGGGGTATCTGTATAAGGAGTTGTGTTAACTGTTAATATGAGGCTGCTGTCAAGTTGAGTCGTCCAAGTTGTTCTTTCTTTGAAAGATAAGTTCGATCCATACGCACAGATTACACGAAATGGTCAGAAGTGAAAAAGATCAAGAGTGAGTGAGTTGAGTTAACTATCAGTCATTCCATCTTTCAATTTTATTGTGAGAAGATTTGCTAGTCTAACACCAAAAAGAGCGACCAGCATGTTGGAGTAACAGTTCGATTCTGAAGTTCAGTCCGATATGTTAACTATGGAATATTCGAAACTGTTTATCAACCCCTTTTTCGAAAGTGGCCATTTCATATCTCAGTCAAAAGATCCATGGTGTTTTTCTCGGATCCAACTGAGCTTAGTATACGTAGAAGAAGCAAAACTGATCTATTTTAAATTCCTTGGCGGTCTATAATTTTGCGGACTCAATTTTGGAGGGAGCTTTTAAATTTCGTGTTTATACTACTGCTACTTTTCAAATTTGCCGAATATATTTCAATATTAAAACATGGATATCGAACCTATTTGCCAAATTCACAACCTTCCGGCTTACAAAGTCTGCTCTTCGCTCGATAGATGCGATAATCGGCTTCTTTGCACTCAATGCGAAGCTGATCATTTCCCTCTCCACCGCCTTGAGTTCAAGAGCACAAGTGAACTTAAAAAGAGAGAAGTCCTCCAGAAACTTGATTCCGCTGTCAATTTTGTCAACTATAAGCTTACTCAAGCGAGGAATGGCACTGAAAATGAAATCGATCAACTTTTCGATCGTCTCACCATGTTGGTGGCAAGTCAGCTCTCCACTTTGAGAGGCAAGATTAAGGAAAAATACTTCCTTAACCTGAAGCGAGTCGATGACTTCCTAGCTCGTGCTAAGTTGATCAAGCAGAGCACCGAAAATACGTTGGATCGAGTCTTTTTGGAGAGTTTTTCGGACAACTCACGTCTGGCTAAATTAGCTGAGGACATCTATGAGATTGAGGCGAACATTCTACCAAACCAGGAAGAAGTCATGGAAAACATCATTTTCAATCCAAACCCAGAACACTTGAAGCTCTGGCAGATTCAACACGAAAAGTTTTTGAACAATTCACTTTGGGAGACCCTGATTGATAAGAAACCCCCACAAAACCCTATTGCCGTTAAAATAGAGCCCACTCAAAACTACGCTCCAATTTGTGCCACACAAACCGCGACTATGATGACTCAAATGCCAACCACAATTCCTTCCTCTCAGAAGGACATGATGATCTGTGAGCCTCCAAAAGAAAGTGAGAGGGAAAGTTTGAAAGAGCGCACAAAAGCTAGTAGCGTTAAAGAAAGCGCCATCAAAGAGAACTCAACGAAAGAAAGCAGCACGAAGGAAAGTACCACCAAGGAAAGTAATACCAAAGGAAAAGGCAAGAAATCTAGAGAAATTTCAAAGGAAAAAGAGAATTATAAAGACGATGATAAAGGATGCTTGACTCCGATGACTAAGGACAGCGCAACACCGACCCCTGTGACCAAGGATAGTGTGACACCTAAAGGCAAAGACAGCTTGAAAGGCAAAGAATTTACTCCAACTCAAACGGCCAAGAAATCTAAATTATTAGCGCCTCCTGCTCATGATGAGAGCGCTTCAGATAACGAACTGCTTCAGCATAGCAAGAAGAAGAAAAAGAAAGTCAAAGTGACTGCTGATAGTGGAGTCGAAACCCAAGACACGAAGCAGAAGCAGAAGGAGAATGAGAAGGAGAATGAGAAGGAGAAGGAGATAGCCCCAGAAAAATCATCAGAGTCACCCGAAGATGATACATTGCCACCAGTGAAGTTTTCCAAGGATTCTCTCCCAAGTGAGCCTATCGACCCTAAGAATATGGAAAATACAGGCCACTCGCATGTCTATTGGGGAGGACTCTGCTATATCCCAACTTACGATTGGATCGCGACCGCAGGAAAAGAAGGTCTGATCCAAATCAGAGAAGGCGACTCCCTTGAAGAGGTTATTGAGTTGAAGAGCGACATGGGATTCATTTTCCAGCTCATCTACGCTGAGTCGATGGACTACCTCATAGCCTCTGGGTTTAAAAAGGACATTTGGATTTGCAACATCGCAAAGAACTTTGAAACTTACGTGATCAGTAAAGCCCACGATAATACCATTTACGCCTTGGAGTATATCCCATCGAGAAATGAGCTTGCAAGCGGTGGACATGACGGTCAGATCAAGATATGGTCACTAGACGGATTTGTCAACAAGGTAGTATATAAGCTGCCTGGTGGAATCCCTATCGGATCGATTAGATACTTGGCGCCTTTTGATAAGATTGTGGTGGGAAGGTTCGATGGCAGCATGCTCGTGATTAATCAAGATAGGCTTGAGAGTAAAATCCAGGCTCATTACGATAATGATTTCATTCATGCGTTGTATTTCGATTCGAAATTCAACTATCTCTACAGTGGCTCCGAAGACGGAACAATCAAGCTTTGGAACTGCAAAACTGGAACCTTGCAGCACGTCCGAACTTACGATTTGAATGCAAAGAGGAAGACAAGCGTGAAAGCGTTGGTTGCGATCACAGAAAAGGATCTCTTATTTGAAACGAGAGGAACTGATATGATTCGTGTTTGGAGAATTAGCACAGGAGAGGTGATAAAGGAGATTGAAGGGATTATAGAGAAGAAAAAAAAGAGTGAACCCTTGATCTATATTCCAGGTAAGAACCAGCTGGTGACCTCCTGGCAGAAGAAAATTTGTAAAATTCCTCTCCCTTAAATGTTGGATTTAGGTTAACTTGAATGTGTGTGTGTGATTAGTATACTCTTCATTTGCTTTTACAAATCGTGACAACATATTGATTGTAAGAGGAAAGGAGTAAATCTCTAATAATCGTAACATTATTTTTGAAAAAAATTTCTCATACCGGTACATATATTTCATTCTCTTAATTATTAAATAGAGTCATGACTGAGATCGGTAGAGTCAATTTCTCATTGTTAAAAAACTTTCTTTCAGTTAGTTTCTTCAGAGCTATAATAAGATTCAGAGACTTAAACCCAGTTCTTAAATATTTCGAATATGTCGATGTCGAATTTACATTTTCTTGCAGATGGATTTTCATATTTCAGTATTCATTTATGAAAAAATAATCAAAGTGTTTAACATCAAACGGATAGATAATTCAGGTTGCCTAAACAAACAAAACTAATTACCGAAACTTATAAATATATTTCAACAAAACAGTTTGTCTCCGCACTGTTTTCTGCCTCTTTGCAAGTAGCTTACCTACTTCAAAAAGTTAAACTCTATCGATTTTATTTTTTGGCGGTAGTTATCGATATGCTTCATTCTCGCGTTAACAAATTCAGCTTTGTATTTAGTATTATATTTCTTTTCGATTTCCACTTTTATCTTCCAGAAAGAAAGAGGAGGGAAAAAAACGTTTAGCACAAGCACATTCAAATAAACACTCTTACTTGATAAGGGTTATAGCTCGAATCGATAAGCTTAGGCTTATAACTTGAAGGATTAGGTCTCGGAGTGAGTGAATAATTTTTTGGTATCTGGCGCTCAGTGGACAACTGCTCGATTTCTGAATGCAGCTTATCTTCACTGTCCTTCTGAAGTTTTTCCAACTCTTTAATCCGATTCATCATTCGAATTTTCTCCTTTCTCTGCTCTTCCAGCTTCTTCTGCTCATTAACCGTACGCTCTACATAACCATCTGCTTGAGTGACCTTATTTCCTTTTCCTGAATCAGGAATTTTGTATCCGAAAATGTTTTGAATGTTTCATTATTTACCCCGAATTCTTATTTTTATATCCGTCTTTTTGATATCCGGAAGTTTGAGGTTGTAATTTTCAAATTTCGTAGGTTGAATCAGAACTGAAGATGCCATTGGCAGCTTCCCTAGCTGACTGAGCTGGTTCTTGTTTCCTTCTTTCGTAATTCGAGAACCATTAGAAGGAGTTTCACGCAGCTCAAGCAGCTCATGAAGACGATCTGCTTCGGATTTTATGCTCTTAAGGTCCTAAAAATGATGGTTACACTCCTTCTACACATTAATAATTCGGAAGTTTACGAAATCAAATGCTCCGTTTTGATTGGCTTTGCCTTTAGTAGTTGCTGTAAGCACCTTACTGCCTGTATCTGATGAGTAATACTCTAGATCATCAAGTTTCCTTAGAAAAGATGAGTTAGGTGCTGGTGAATTTTGAGTCTTGTTTACAAATTAAAATTTTTTGGAGATCTCGTCGTGCTTTGCTGATATGAAAGTCCTTGTTGGAACTCATTGTATGGGATATCAGAAATATTTGCTGCAAATTCTTGGCTGGTGAAGTTATCCAAATTCTCATAGGTAGTGCTCGGTTTTAGTCTTTGGAGTTCTTGCTTCAAAGTCCTGTTTTCAAACATTAATTTTTCAATTTCTTCCACAGTTGCTTGGCTTTGTCTCAATCGTTCATTTTCTTGCTTCAAGAGCAACAATTTGTGATGAATCTCTCCTATCGAAGAAATCCCTTGTCTGCGAATACTCAATATCTCCTTCAAATACTCTACCTACGTTGTTGTTTGGAGAAAAATTGTTAGGACGTGTGGTCATGAGTTGTGATTTACTTCTTTTTTCAGTTTTTTAACTAACACGTCATCAGTGGCGCTAATTTGATTAGGCTTTATCTCAGTTTTAATCTATCCGTCCAAATTAGTCTGCTGTTTCTTATGCAGGTAAGATTACATGGCTTGCTCTCTCTGCAAATTTGATCGTGCTTAAACTTTCTTCAACGCATTCCCTAATTCCCAAAGGTATGATTAATAAAAAATGATATTTGGAGGTCTAGTATACGCAAGAGGAGATATCGTTGCGATCAAACAGGTCTGAGTGTTCCCACCAAGACTGTCCTGGAGCAATCTGGTGAGCTTCGACTCACGATAGGGAGCAGGCGCTTTATTATTGGACGAGAGACTGTAAATTACTTTTCCTGCCAGCAGATGAGGCATAAGCTCTGGTCAATTAGATGAAAAACTATATACCAAGTGTTGTAAGCGATAAATTTATCCCTTTCAGCTCTTGCAAGTGAGACATCTCGATTTCTTCTTGCTTTCGGAGTTTTTCTGAGCCAGCCAAATCACATAAATTCAATCTTGATTTCTAATATCATCATAAATGGACGCTTATATCTCTTTGATCTACCTGCAGTCTCCCTTGATCATCTGCAACGGTTGACTCGAGTAAAATTTGATAAATCGTATGAGATCTGCTGCTCTTGATGTTTTGGGAAGTTTGTCTGATAAAACGGTTATTTTCTCCTCTTTTCATGAGTTTTAAGCATTCTTCATAGTTCGAAACGCAATATTCAGTTAACCCTTCAACGTAAACTCCATCATATTTATTCTGACGGATGTTCAAGGCTTGAGCGAGGTTTTTATCCTAAGTATATTGAAGTTAAGGACTAATTTTCTCTTAAATGAGGTTGTTACCTGCAACAAGTCATATATTTTCTCATTGTAGATTTGCAAAAACGAACAATAGACAGTAAATTGTTTTTTAACATTGTCTGGATGCTTTAATTCCTCGAAAATCTTCAAAATTGCTCTTGGTATTATTCCAACATGCTTATTATCACTGCTCATCTCATCTATGTAAGTTCGTTGTTTTAACTTCCGCTGGCTGGTTCGCATAAAAATTGATTCCCAATCCGAACCAAACATTGAATGTGTCTTTCCTACGTACAAAAAGAGCATTTAGTATTCTGCCAAAAAACGAGAAAATGAAGAGATTTCCAATCAATTCAGAAAAACACGAATTACCTGAGCCAGTCTGCCCATAAGCAAAGATGGTCGTGTGAAACCCTTTAAACAGTGGCGGGATCAATACTTTCAGCCGATCAAAGACTTGAATTTGGGTCGAATTTGAATCAAAAACTTGATCAAACTTGGTTTGGACAATGTCTGACCTTGTGTTAACAACGATTGTGTTATTCTGTGAATTGACAGCGTAAGCGACTATTGAAGCGAGAGCAAATTTAATTTATACCTCCATATTGGTTGTAACCGCGATCTCTTTCTCTGATTCTCTCTTCAGAGGCGGTCTTACTCGAATACAGACTGCTATCGGTGAAGATTTAGTGGTTGACTTCGCTTGAGGAGTGATGGCTATCTCAAGAGGCTTTGAGCTGGTGTTTGTGTTGGATTTTTCTTTGTTACTGTGGGTTAACATACACGAGTGATTTAAACAAAACAAACTCTTTTGATAATCCGGTTTAAAATTCTTTTAAGTTTTTAAGTGGTGTGTTTATTTTCCTAATGCCTCAGTATACTTTTTTTATTCTCCGTTTAAATAATAACATGCTCATTTTGAATGAGCTTTTTTTTCTCTTGGCCTTAATAAGTTCGAATCAATTAAAATGTTTGAATTGTCCCTTCAGCCATTTTGAAGAACCAAATTAGAACTGAGGGTGGCAGTATTGCATCTTATCTTTCTCTTTCTAAGCAAAAAATTTCTTGAAAAGGTTGTCTTCTTGCTAAATTTCAATTTTATAAGAATCACTCAATGAGAACTTGTTATTTCTCAACAAAGCATCTCATTGAGGACCTTTGAAGCAGTTCGAGAAATCTGACGTAAATTTGCCTTTCAACGAGAAAAACTACCAGGAAATGCACATCTTTTAAGCAACTTCCTCAGAATACCTGAGCACCTGGAACTGAATGTTAAGTATTCTGCTAACCTTATCTATGATCTATGCTACCTTAATCTTATTTTTCGATGAGAGATAAGGAGTGGTTTAATACTGAGATTATCATTGAGTAGTTATCGATTCTTAAAAATATACATTAGGAAAGTCGAGATCAAAGTAATTGCTATGAATGGATTTGAATCAATTATTAGGTTTTAGTAGTTCGCGAGTTAAGAGGAGCGATGAATGTACAAACCTATGAGTAAGTAAACAAGATGGAACTTAATAGCTAAGGGATCTCACACTTAAAAATATCTTGAAAGAAAAGACTTGAACTTATTTTGAATGTGCTTTTTAAACTCCTCCTTGTTAGTTAGGTTCGGGTAGTGATGCCACGTAAAGCTGCTCTTTATTTCTTTGCCTCTCATCATATTATCATTAATTTCGTTTATTGAGAAAGCAGATAGCATCAGATCCAGGTGTACCCAAAGATGAGAGTTCACGATTTCCTTTTCATTTTCCAAAGCATCCGTGATTGTCTTAACATAAACTTTCTTGATCAAATCCCTGTCTTCAATGCTTTCAGTAACATTTTCATTCAACACGACCATAAATGATGTCGTGATACGTGGATCAAATCTCTTCAGCTGTTTGAGCTGAGCTTCCTTAGCGATCAGTTTCTCTTCTGCAGTCTTCCAATCATCTCGAATGCTGACTTTCAGATCGTCGTAGACTTTTGTGTTAATGAGTGAAGACCATTTATCTAATTTGAGAATGTTATCGCGTTTGACGAGCGAGGCGTAAAGGAATTGTAATCCAGCTGCAGCTTCTTTTGTGAGGATATAGGAGACATATTCGTTCAGATCGAGCTTTAGACGTGTGACATCTTCGGCTGCCAGAGCGAGGAGGATGCATTTGTTCCTTTCGAACAGGAGTTTGTTGATGTTTTGCTTGATGACGCGGAATTTGTTTTCCGCAGAAAAGCCGTCTTTGGTCAAAACGGTCCAGCCTGTATCTTTTTCCTGTTCTACAGGCTCGATCTGGGTTTCAAGGACAGGCTCGATGTATTTCTTGTATTCTACGCTCGTTAGCATAAAGGAATCAAGGGAGCTTGTCAGCGTTTCGTAGGATTTTATCAGATCGACGCCCCAAACCGTGGTTTCATTGTCATCGAATTTTGTCATAACTAAATTGTCCCAATAAGAATCATTGAAGAAGATATGCTCTGGCTCCTTGACCTCCTTAATAAGCTCAAAGGAATAACTCTCCTTTGTGAATTTAGATGACAGCGCACACACGCCTCGAAACAGTTCTTCCCAACCAATTCTCTTCTCAGGGTCTGGCACAAGCATTCTTTGAATCAGTTCTTTGGTTTCGTCACAAACTTTGATTTTGTCAGGAAAAGTGACGCTCTTTCTTTGTTTCTCGATCAACTCGGCGAAGTCAAGAGCCTGGAATGGATGGAAACCGAAAAGCATTTCATAGAACACGACGCCGATTGCCCAAATATCAATCTTGTTACTGTATGTGGACGCCAAAAACATCTCTGGTGCCATGTTGAGAGGCGTTCCGAGGGTTGTCTTTGCCATGACCTGGGACTGAAGGAGCTTAGATAACCCAAAGTCTCCGATCTTGATGGATCCGTTGTGCTTGAAAATATTTTGGAGCTTCAAATCTCTGTGGATAATGTTTTGTTGGGTCAAGACTTTGAAGGCGCTGACGATCTGCCTTAGAAATTCCACTGCTTGGGACTCTTCAATAGTGCCTTTCTCGTCTAAGTAGAGACTGAGGTCTCCTTCGTTGCAGTACTCGAGAACGAGGTATAAAAAGTCTGCTGTTCTCTCGTATTGCAAGAGCTTAACGATGTAGGGGCTATCACAGGTTTGGAGGATGATGATTTCGTTGTCTACAAGCTCGATGGCCTTGGGATTGAGGATTTTTTTGAAATTAATTTCTTTGATCGCAACTTCTTGTGAAGTCTCTTTGTGTTTCGCGAGGTACACCTGACCGTACTGTCCGCTCCCTATTTTGAGCTCGATTAAGTAAGGACCGACCGATTGCTGTAGGTCAGTTGATTGCATCATTATCTGTATATATATAAACACCCGGTTGCTAGCTTTTTAATTTCAGTGATAGTTATTCTACACTATCAGAAATTAATTGAGTATTCTAACTCATCAAGTTAATATTTTACCACGATCAATTCGTTATATCAAATATATATTTTCAGGTTTTTTAACAGCAGAAGAGAGGCCAAGGGGCTTTAACCTCTTTGCTTTATCATGCGTTTTGCGTTTGATCAGTGAGGACAAATTGCTAAATATCTACCAGGCACGCGTGTTTCTTGATGTGTTTATTAAGTTCGAATGGATTCATATGGGTCTGAGCGTTGAAATTAAACAAAGGAGGAATGGAGAACTAAACTGAAAGATTAAAAATTGAATCTAGTTGGTTATTTACTCTGACTCTACAAGAAGATAATATTCGCATCTAAAATGATTAATTTGGGTATCGTTAGATGTAGTGAGCCATTTAGTTGGAATAAACCTCGGTATTCTTCAAAGTATCAGAGAAAAACCCCTCTTTCTGACAGTTAGAAAGTTCCAATAATTTATTGTGTTGTTATTAATGCATTTGTTTAATATGTAGTTTTTTGAAATACGGACTTTTATTTCATAAAAGCTATTTGTTATTTATCAAGAGCCAGGCTGTATTTGTTCAATACGAACAAGTGAAAGAGATCTGTCCAGCTTTATTGTATCTTTATTATTCTTGAAGCTGCCTTTGTCAACTAGTAGAATAAGAAGTTTTTTGTTGTCTGCTATTAAATGGCTCTCATTTAATTTCTTGTTACTCGATGAATGGAGTTTGCTCTTAAACTAACCATCTCAGAACTGGATGGCTTCGAATTTCTTTGAGAATCAGGACACATGCATCCAAACTTCTAATTTCTTCAAATATTCATTCGAAATCAGTAAAGCAAGTTTAAATTGTTCTGAAAATTTATTCAAATTAGATATGATGGGATGTCTATTGTGTTTTTGTGATACTAATAGTGTACTAAATCACATGCTATCTCTGATCACACCAAACTTCGATATATTCATTAATTTGCATTCGAGCGATTACATTAGCAATTAAGTATGACTCATTATATTATTTACATATATGATTTTTCCATTAAAGTAAATATCAAACCCACTGTTTATCTTATTCTGGCTGCAATGAACTCGAAACCATGAAATATAGACAAAGGTGAAATTGTAAAATCCAATTTTGCCTGGCTTTATTGGGCTTCGAGTCTTTTTTATATACCCTATGAAACAAAGTTCTTGTTTTTGTTTTTCAATGTACAGGAGTAGACAATGAAATCATTTTTTTAACGACAATAATCCAATCTCCGGCAGATCTTCCAGATCCAAATCATCTCCTTGTAAATTAAAATCCCCTCCCAATCCAAAGTCCATATATACATTTGTACTTCTTCCACCTGGAGATTTTGATTCGATATCCTCTTCAACTTTTGGTGACACTATTGTATCTCTCAGCAGTTCATAGGCGCTCTGAATGCCAACTCCTTTAATATCTGCGTAGAGCTTGCAAATCAGATGTGTATCGACATGTTTATCCAAATCGTAAAAAAAGCAATCGACGTCCCCCAGTTCCACGGGAATATTTTTTTCTTGATTGTAGCGCTTTATCTCGGCGTCTTTCTGGCGAGCCTCTTCAAGATTCTTGGTTATTTTAATCTAGTCAAGCAAAACAACCGTAAAATATTCATCTGAAATCTATTGCAATAATTACCAGAAATTCAAAATTCTTTATGAAGTCGGTATATGATTGTTGTATCTGTGCCACGATTCTAGGCACGATCTCTCGTGGGATCGTGACTAATTTGGGTTCTAGCTCAATTTGATCAGGATTTGTTTCCTCATTGCTCTTGTTCAAGATTTTGTCAAATATTGGAACGCATTTGAGGTTCTCTTGCTGATAGGCCCTGACTAATTCATCGAAAAATCGCCCTAGTTCTTCAACTAAAAATTGAAAGGTTAGCAAATTCGGTAAGGAAAAAAACTAATACGGGAACATGAGAAGCTTGTTGGACTTGTAATTTCCTCCTGTAATGAGATTAGAAAGAATGAATGAGGATCTTTGAAAATAAGTTATTATTACATCTAAGATTTGATTGCAGCTAAGTCCTGAGATGAGATTACACACATAAGACCTCTGGAAGCACTTTGCGTTACGGACTTGAACTCCTTCAAGCTGATGAAGTGTGCGGTCAGGTAGAACTTGGGCCAGGAGGTCAAAATCAGATTTGAGGAAATAGCAAAAGTAATTTGGTGATTGACGGAATATTGCTTTGTATTCGTCATACAAGTGGCTTTTCGAAAATAAGATAAGAAATCCAAATTCAAAGGAAAGATTCTTTACTTGCTGTATTTGAGGATTTCTGTTTCAAGCTCGTAGTATGGATGGTTTAATTTGAGCTAATTCAATAGTCGATGAGATGGGAATATTAGAGAGAGTAGATCCTTACATCTGTGCAATCGAAGAAGTGAATACTCACTTCATTGAAGCTGAGATCAAGCATGGATTGAATGAATTTTGACAGCACTTGCTTCTCAGCTTCAGGGTGTGATGAAAAAAAAGGGTGCGGGGTATCTTCAGACTTGCTTACACTGCATTTCTTGAGTGCTTGGAAGAGATTACTAAACATAGTTAAGTACTTAAAACAATTATTAAAAAGGGTTACTTTTTTGCGTTCAAATCGAGGTAGAGATTCTTTGGGACCTCTGACTCTATGGAGTTCAGACTGTTGATATAATTAAAATTTTTCCCCGCCGATTGGAAAATGTTCTCCATGCGATGAGTGTCCAGAATCTGAAGAAACGAGCTTGTAAGGAGTCCAGACATTTCTGTCCTTCCGTAGACTTCTCTGAGCCAAATTTTTACCTTTCAAAAAGATTATTATTATAATCTTTGCTCAAATTGTAAAATGTGTTACCATGAGCCTCCAAATAGAAAATTTCGGAAAACTTGGAAACTCTGGGAAAGTGCTCTCATAAACCTTGTTGATCATCGCTGTAAACGAGTCGAAAGTTTTTTCTAGCTCAAGCATCGACATTACGTATAACTCCCACTAGAGGATTTGGTGTAAAGAAGAAAAAGCAATGATAAAGGCTACTCTGACGCAATATTCAGCTAGCAAGTTGGCCCCATTAGACATTTCTTTGAGATAGTCATGAACCATTGCACAATGTTGCAGTATTGTCCGATGTAACTGAAGCAGCATATCCAGAAGAAAATGAGAGTCTATTGCGTTTTCCTTCGTTGGAAACTGAAAATTGAAGCTCAACATGGTTAACTCGCTCTGTTCACTCCGTGTATCAACACTAATCAAGAATAATCAAGCCAACATCCAATAGATATTTGAATTACGAGTCCTCCTGCTCAAAATTGTACCATCTAAGTCTAAAAAGTTCGCTTTTTCTGCTGCAGGTGCTGCTCTGAACCACAAAGACCAGTTATCAGAACTTGGCATGCTCAAAAAATAATTTACTGTTGTCTGGTATTTGGACATAAGAGTATCAATAAGAGTTTTTGCAAAGTCCCCATCCTCTAGGCCAATACCTATTACACCTTGCTCTGAACCTTCATACAGCACTTCGGAAAGCTTATTTTGAAAGAGAGTATTTGTATGGCATATCACTGTCTCTCGCTTGAGTTTGATTGGAAGCAGTTCCGGTTCTTTTGAATAGTTCATCAGAAATTTTCTATGTAATTAACTGCTTACCTTTCAGCTTCTGGTAAAAACATTCCGTGAAATTTTTTGCTTCTTCGCAGGAAAGTCCCTTCCTTAGCAATTTCCTCATGTCGTGTTTGATCTTTTTGGTAGTTTTGAAATGGTTTCGCCAAATTTTGTTTGAAAGAGCGTTGATCTTTTGCTGAATGGTCTTTCGATACTCCTCATGCTCATAAAGTTCGTGAGTGAACTCGAGATCGAAGGAAAAGTATGTTCGTAAGCATTCGCGAGGCCAAAATTTCGTGCTGTCAGAAAAATTTTTCGACACTTGCTTGCTCACTAGTTTCAGCGAAAGCAAATCTTTCCAATCCAAGAAATGCATCACATGCTGCGCGATGTTTGTGGGTATAGTGGTTAGGTTCATCTCAATAAGCTTTAGACGTTTTGAAGCAGAATTAGAGTCTTCGAATATCGAAGTGTTTGTATTTTTAATTAACTGGGGTCGTTGAGAGTAATTAATTTTTCCCTCTGATGCTGTTCAACAATATCAGATCGTGAGTTACGAATTCTGGTCTACTCACATAGAACCATATGACAACATAAATTGGCCAATAATCACTCGTTTTAAATAGATTTAATTCTGGTAGCAGACTCCAGAAGACTCAAGCATGTTAGGAGAATTGGGGAGAGGCAGCGAGGGAGGGAGACGAATTTTGCGAAAGTTATATTACTAGTGTCGGCATAATACAATCCTTGTACGAATTTTCTAAGTTATCAAAATTCTAGGCATACAATATCCTTTTCTTAATGAGAACGTTCTAGTCTTTGAGGTTTCTGAAACTCGAAAGCTTTTTACTGGATACAGAAATTGAAGGAAAATTAACACACATACTGTGAAGATATATTTTCAGTCTTTCCTTTGTATTCTCTTCATGATAGATTATATGACCTAACCGAAACCACACGGTTTTTCATAATCGAGATTCGTGGACATCATCTAAGTCGCCTCCACATTTTAGTATACCATCGATGAATGTGCTATAATATGATGAAGTCCATGAAGTCTGTCTTGAAAAAAACTATTCTTTTATACAAACTAAAGTCTATGCTCTACAAAATCTCTCATTCTTAATTAGATAACGACTTAAAGGACACATTAGTATCTCAACTACAATTTGCTTACCAGCATATCTTAGGTTTAGTTTTGATTAAAAGCTAATTCAGTGGTCTATTATAAATCAGAGCCAGGAATCAAAGGAATCAACTAAAACTCGAGTGTTAAATAGAGTGTATTTAATTGAGAGTGCAATTGAGCGGAAAAATTTAAACAGTATCCATTTGCTCATTCTCTATGGAAATCGAGGCAAAAAAGCCTGAACTCAAGAAATTTAAGTGGCCTGGCGCCTATGTAAAGAAAATAAAGGAACTAATTGGAAAAGATACCGTCAAAAAAAACTTGCAGCTGAATGAATTGATCCAAGATACAGGAACACTCATAACTATCCTAAAAATCCTGTACATCCACCTCAGGAGGCGTCTGCTTGGAAAAACCACATTAACCGATAAGAAAGGTAAGAAAATCGATAAGAAACTGGAGGCTGGCTTCGGTTTGCTTCTAAAAGTCAAAGATAAACTCAACGTTGAGAAGCTCGACAAAGAAACCTTCACAGAACTCTTCCTCAGCCTATTCAAACTCCTTCCTTACGTCAATGATTGCACAAATATGATAGATTTGTTGGAGGCCTTGAAAATGCTTATTTCCAGTCCTCATGCAGAATCGCTTCCTATGGAGAAAGGTGTGAAACTAGCTTTAGGTTTCTTGAAGCACGGGACCACCATTGATCCGATCTATGTTGTCAACAAGCTCTCAGCTGACTTTCACGCGAGAAAAACATTGCCGGAATATGTGAAAACCGACCTCAATCTCAATTCTCAGATGTTTGATTACATGAGACTATTTAACAGAAAGCATGTCCCTGCTGGGAAGGACAGAAAAGGCAAGATCCATCATCTCTTTTTGATCAGAACTATGAGAAAGCTCTATAAAAATAACCCTTCCGTCAGCTTCAAGCATTCAGATCCTAAAGTTTTCTATGATGCTTGGATGCTATCAAATTTAACGTGGATTAGTTACAAGAAAGTTGAAACTTTTGGGTTTTTCGACTACTGCCGCTGCTTCTATGGTAAATAATATGAATTTAAACGCAATGTTCATTGGTCTCTCTCTTTTATACTAGATATTGCAAGTATGCTGTTCGAAAAGGATACCGTCATTCTCGATCCAACTAAGCTTGCAGAGAAAATTAGTGGCATTATCAAGGGCAGGACTCAGACGAGCCCGCTAAATCTCAACTTTGAGGACTTTTTGAAGGACTACGGGTTTCTGGGGACGGAAATTAAATTCTATATGCAAAGGATGTCTGACATACAGCGCGAGGCTTTCGTGAAGCAACTCCTTACTGATCAAATCAATCAACTTTCATTAGTCACTAAAATGAAGATGACCAAAGAAGGAACCATGGATTACTCAGAGCTCACTGCTGCTGGGTTAGCGCATCCGGAATGTTTCCACGCATTTCTTGCGGCTTCGAAAATTATTACGCTATTTCTTGGAGAACCCACAACCACGAACTATTTCGACTCTTATGACGAAGAGTTCTTCATAAATCTACTAAGAAACCTTCGAAGTTTGCTGATAATCGGAAAAAACCTTATTCTCAACGAGAAGGAGTTTGTGTCATTGCTTAATGACGATATGAAGATCCTGTGTAACTACATGATTAATCGCAGCAGCACTTTAAAGGAGGAAGTGAAATCTAAATTCCTGTCAGAGATAATTCCCAGTCTCGTCAGTGACCAGGACGCAACAACTGGCGATTTATTCGGCGATGCTTATGCCAGTAGTTCAGGGTTTACAGCTACAGACGTGAACCTCGTTACAGTTGCTGGGAGTATAATGAATTTCGTCAGTGCGAATGTTTTCAAGGCTGGAGACGAGAACCAAATTGTACAGACGCTCGAGGACAACGGTTTCCTGGCGAGATTAGAAAAGTTTATGAACCAGCAAGAAGACCCTGAGGGCAGTTATTACGCAATTCTTATTTTGGAAGGGCTTCTCAAGCTGGTGAGAGGAGATACTGAGGTTTTGAAGGAGTATTTCACGAGAAAACATGTGTTTATCAACATCCTTCTCACGCAAAAATTGACTGAGGAAGCCGCCGCTGAGCTCGTCTGGAACACTGATGCGAGTCAGTGTTTTATTTTCCAACTCTACGGCACGATGATTTTCTCGTTGCATCCGAAGGATGATAGGCTGTTGATTGATAGAATCGTAAAGAACTTTGTAACGACGTTAGGGAAACTATTCTTCCAAGCAGGAGACGATGAATTAAATAAATTTTCCTACCGTTTCAACGCTTTTATCAAGCAATGTCCTGAGGGAAATCAGGAGCTCATCGATGAGTTTTATTTGATTCTGATTGAAAATTTCGAGAAAATCGCCATCGAGAGCTCCAAGCAAATGAAATCTAATCCAGTGGACCTCATCTTCAATCAGTGGGAAGAAAAGAAAAATCTTGAAGGACCACTTGAGAGCGTCTATCTCATGATGCACTGCTTTACTGAAGTGTTTAACACAAACATATTTGTCAATTTGATCAACACACGACCAATGGCCGTCGCAAAAGACCTGAAGAATTTCATTGAAATCTCCCAACTCATTATCGAGAGCGTGTTGCGTGCATTTAACGTGACTAATCGCTTTGTTCGAAGGACACTCGCAAAGCCAATGCTTTCGGTCAGCTGCTCTGTCTTCGCCTTGACTCTCTTCCCAATTATCCAATACCTCGAGCACCGAAGAAGCACCCAAAACGACCTCCCTGAAAACGCTAAGCATGTCATCGAAAACCTCATTATCGGAACTCTGATCGTATACAGTCAGTCTTATAGCATTCTAAGCAAGCCGGACTCCGAGCAGGATGATTCTCGAATGAAAGAGCATAAAAAGTACCTGGACTATATCAAATACAAGGAAGATACCCTTGATGAGTTCATCCGTACAACCGCCGTTCCAGTGCTTTTTGTTGAAGGAGGCAAACATCTCAGTATGTCTGATCTAATTGCAAAATTCAATCCTTTTTGGATGTATAACTTCCCCGAAAAATACGATGCTACCATCGGAGTCGGCGTCCTTATTCTTAAGATCCTAAATTCCACAGACGTCGGATTCGAGTTTAGAGAGGCGCTCCAGACGCTGAATATTCTTTTGCATCTGCTTTCGTTGTTCAATCAACAACCTAACAAAACTCTCAAGTTCAAGTCTATCAAGATGCTGTTTAAAGAAATCATCGAAAAAAACTCTACGCTCTTCGCGAATGCACTAGAGAGAATTGTCGTTGAGCAAAATATAAAAGAGTTATTCAATGCTGACGCGATGGTCGATGAAGAATTGACGCTTAGTCTGAAGCCCAATTTTGTTCTTGAAACTGAAGGAGAGATTATTGCGAAGGTGCAAGAGGCGCTTCCAGAGATAAAATGCATTACGAGCTTATTAGACGTGCTGACCGAAGACCTTGACAACCTGACAGACTTTAAGAAAAGTGCTTCAGTGATCAGCGTGTTCGCAAAGTTTTTCGACGAGACACCGGAAGCTATCCTCTTCTTTTGTATCGAAGCGACCTCATTCTCCAAGCTCTTCCACGTAATAATCAAGAATTTAGAGAAGATTGATGAGAAGTTCTTTGAGTTCATGATCACGCTTTTCATAGACATATTCAAGGAGCTCTTCGAAAGAGTGTGCGTGCCTGAGAACTATGTGATTAGCTCGCTCGCAAGAGTCGCGCTTGCAGAGATGTTGACAGGGATTCAGGCTGCTTTTACAAAGTACCACCCGTCGCTTATCGAAGCGCAAACGAAATTCGAGAAAATAAAGAATATTCAGACTTTCACTCTGATTTTTAGTGAAAATCGGAAATATATCACAAACGATCGCATTCTACGAGTCGGGTTTGTTGAATTCGAGCTCATCAGAGTGAAACTTCTGAAATATTGGGCTGATCAACTGACGGAGATTTCGCTTGATATTATGTACTACTTCCCAAATTACTACAACTTTTTGTTCGAACTTTTGGACATATTTTCGACGTCTGACGCGGAACCGCTCCCTCCTAACAATACTCAGGGGGAGTCGATGTTTTACAACAGAAACGCGGCATTGTCGGTTCGCAGAAAACCACTTATTAAATTTGAAGCAGGGAAGCTAAATGTTGCTGAGGCAGAAGAGGAGCTAGAAGACGAGGGCGAGGAAGAAGAAGATAACCAAGCTGGAAGACTGGCCCAATTGCGTCGAAGACGCAGGCATAGGAGACGGGCGTTGAGCAGGAGAATGGGTTTCGGACATCTTTTTGCGGGTAGTACTAGAACAGGAGGTATTAGAGTTCCTTTATCCCAGAGAAGGACGACCAACAGGAGTCAAGTCCGATCAAACAGCAACGGAAACTTACAGCAACCTGCGAACGTGGGCCGATCTGGAAGCACGGAAATGGCCATTGAAACAGCCCAAATTCAAGAAGAGAAAACTCCTGAAGGTGAGACCGATGGACAAGGTGGAGAGGAGAAGATTGAGAGCGAGAAGCAATTGAGCAAGAGCTTTTCTTCTGGAGAAATGGAGAAGGAAGGTGAAGAAATCGAACCTGATGAAGAGGAAGAAGATGAAAACGACGAGGAGGAAGAAGTAGAAGAAAATGATGAACCTAATGAAGACGATCGTGAAGCTTCAAGGAGCGCTTTTAAAAAAAGTGGTTCGAAAGGGAAGCTAAAAGTATCTTTTATGGAAGAGGAAGGAGATCAAGAAGAGGAGGAAAAAGTCGAGGGAAGCGACGAAGAAGAAGAAAAGCTTGGAGAGATCCAATATAATAAGGAGGATTCCAAAGAAATGACTGACTCAGACAAACCTTTGCACAAGTCAAATACTATCAATTCGGAAGGAGACGGAGGTAAAGAAGGGAAGAGTGGTGACGAGGATGCTGACCTCCCAGAGGAATTTAAAAAGAATTTAGACCAATCCTTAAAGCAGAAAGTGGAGGAAGCGCTGAAAAAAACATCGAGATATTCCGAAATAACTCTCACATACGAAAAGTTCTTCTCATCGCTTGATCCAGAAATCAAAAAGGAAATCAAGCAACGAAAACCAGAGGATTTAGTCAACGAAAACACTCTGCTCGAGTTGAGAAGAATTCGAAAGGAAAGAGAAGAGAACAAAGAAGATGATCCGACTGAGAAGAAAAAAATCAAAACGACTGAAGACGAGGATGAGGACGAAGCCGATGAAGATGAAGAGAAGAAGAAAGTAGACAACAAACGGGACGTGATCCGAACTGAAGAAGCAAAGGACTTTTTGGACATTGCGAAAGAGCAGTCAAGTCAGTTCCGAACTAAATTTTTCAGAGGAAGGTACGAGCTTTATGAGCGATTGATAGTGCTCATCCGTTTCTCCGAAGATGCCACCGGACAAATCGTAATTAGCTTTCCTAATCGCTTCGTTGAATGGCTTGCTGGAGACGACGAAATCTGCTTGTACTTCATCAAAGTCCTGACCTCGCTCATCATCATTGACCACCAGCAAGCAAAATCCTTGCTCGACAAATCGATCTACGCTGAAGAAGATTCTCCTTTCAAGGCTGTGTTCAAAGCTCCGTTTAATCCTTCTTCGCTAAAAATGAGCGTGTTCCATCTCTTGTCGGAACTCGTTACCAAGAGCACTGCCGGACTCTTTTTCATGCCGAGCAACGAGGTGCTAACGTTCCAAGACAATCAGCTCAAAGGGTTCAAGTCTTTGAAGAAATACCTTGAAAATCTCGGGAAAGACATGCTATTTGGAGACATCATGAAGGTCTTTTTGAATTCAAAAGACGTGATGACCAGGTCGATAGGAATCAACTACGGCGTTGCGCTTGCTTTGAAAATATTCGAATACCCCACGGTAAGCAAAGATGAAAGGGCGAGGAAATACCTTGAGGACCAGAACGTTGTGTTGGAGCATATTTTGACCATGGTGATTGAAAGGAACTATATATTGGGAAGTCTCGTGGGAGATTTAAAAGCGAAGAAGGATTTCAAACTGATCAGGATTTTCCTTGAGAAAATTTTCAAGTTCGCTAAGCATCTTATCCACCTCCTCAACCAAATTTTCCCAGTATTCAAAAATCTGATCTCTAAGATAGAGAACAGCTTCCATTTCAACACCTTTAACAAAATCATCAAATATTTCTCGGGACTCTGTGAGTTTTTCCTTAAAATATTTGAGATTCTAAGCGATGAGGTTGACGATAAGAGCGAACTCATTGGAACGCGTGAGTTCGCGATTGAGAATTTTGTTGATTTCTTCCAAAACGATTCGCTGGCTCAGTTTATGAGCGAGCTTACAAGTTTCATGGATCAAGCAGATGGAAACGTGATTGAAGCGCTGAGAAATATTTCATTTGAAGACTTGATACTCATTCCAATTTATCTGTTCTCAGGAAAGCTAATGCTTGCTTCACAGAAAGCAGCCCAAAAGAAAACCTCCAAAATGCAGTCACTTGAGTTAGCGCGTATGGCGAGCACTATCGAAGAAGAGTCTCGCGAGGAGCTGATGATCGAAGATATTATGAAGGGCGAAAACGAAAAAACTCGCGCACTGATTGACAGTATGCTGCTTCTGGTTAAGAAGCACGGAAAATCTACTTCCTCGATCGTGTTGACGAAAATCACTGAGCATTTCAATAGCAATCAAACGGTGTTAAGACTTGTGAGAGGATTGGTCCCTTATGAAGAGAAAGTCAAATTTTTCCGGTAATTTGTTACTACGAAGAACAATGGCCTTACTTTGTTGATTTATTATTTAGAAATAGGATTTATCTCTACAACACGCAGGAATATACGGATATTGAGGTCAAGCGAAAAGATCTCCTGAAAATTTCTATGGAAAAGATAAACAAACTGACCGAAGATGAGCTAAAAGGAGAATTTTCGATAACTTTCCTTGATGAAGACGCAATTGATGCCGGTAAATTTTCTTTGGTGAAAGAGTTTTTTCTGAGTCTGATCTAACAGGTGGACCAGAGCGAGAATGGTACAATTTGCTCGGAAAAGAGTTCGTGAACCCAAAAAATGAATTATTTGTTCAAATGGAAAACAATCAAGTCTATCATCCGAAACCTGTTCAGCTATTGACTGAGGAAAAAATTGCTCAATACGAGTTCGTTGGAGTAATTCTGGGAAAGGTATCATCCGATTGAGATTTCAACCTACAATAAATCTAATTTGAAGGTTATTATGTCAGAAAACGAGAATAATATTGACTGTTACTTCCCTCGGTCATTTTACAAGCACTTATTGGGCTCTTCGATCACAATACATGACGTGAATCACTTTGATCCTAAATTCTACGAGGGTATCATGTGCGTCTTGAAGAACGATGTGACTGACATGGGGCTCACTTTCTCGTTCGAGGACTCTTCTTCAGGCCAAAGACAGATTATTGATATGATTCCTGACGGCAGAAACGTCGAAGTGACTGAGAGCAATAAAAAAGACTACATTAGACGTCTGTGCTATTACATCACTACTCAGAGCGTTGAGAAACAGATGCAGGCGATAATCCGAGGATTCAGGAAAATTGTGCCTAAGCAGTCAGTTAATCTCTTCAACGCTGCAGAGTTAGAACTCCTGATTTCTGGACTCCCTGATTACGATGGTAAGGCAGGTCCGACATTAAAAAGCTCATTATTTTTTGTGAATTCAGTTGAAGATATGCGACTAACTGCAAAGTATGAGGGGTACACCGATGACAGTCAAGTAATAAAATGGCTCTGGGACCTGCTCAGAGATTTCGACAAGATTCAGAAGGCGAATTTCCTTCAATTTGTGACAGGTGAGTCGATACCTCCCGAACTTTTGTTTGACACTGCCAAATATCGTTATAGGTAGCTCAAAGGCGCCATTAGAAGGGTTCAAATCAAAGCCAATTACAATCTCTCGAGTCAGAAATGCTACCGACCAGCATCTCCCATCCGCTTATACTTGGTATTTTTTCTTTCTCTTTCACGCAGAAATTTATCTCATCCTTTTAAAAGCTATTACACACTTGCACTACCAAATTACAGTTCAAAAGAGATCCTGTCGAAGAAGCTAATGCTCGTCATTTCCGAGTATCAAGAAGGGTTTGGATTTGCATAGGAGAGAAAAATTATTGAGGGTTGTGTGATGAGTAGACAAAAAATAATAAGTTAGTTTTTTCAGTCTTTTGATAGTATTTGAACTTAAATATGCAATAAATAATGACCATTTTGGATAAAATATTAAGCAAAGGAGTGTTGGAGAGCTATCACAAAAAGAATTGGGTGTTAGCAACTTTAAAGAGCAGGTATTGGCGACTTAGTTTATATATCTCTATGTATTGGAATTACCTTTGCTGAGATTCGTTCATTGATACCGGAATACTCAGTAGTTTTTGAGAAAAAATTTCAGTTTCAGCTCTTGATTAATATGAAATACAGGCAGAGGGAACGAAGCAATGATATAAGGAGGAAGAGAATATGTAAATTACTCTATCTAATCAATATTCCTCTGGAAGATATTCTCTAAAGTCCATCAGAGTTAGCGTTGGATTCTTTGCTTGAGCATTATCGAAATCTTCGCCAACACTAATCGCTATTAGTTCTGAGGCCTTATGAAACTCTATCTGGGCTACAGGTATCGTGAGCTTATTTTCAAAATTTACTTTCTTATATTCTATCTCTCCAAAACAATCGTAGACCAAGACTTGGCCATCTCCTCCTCCGCTTCCCAGAACGCCTTGGATTCTAGGATGGAATTTTACATCATTAACAGGATACAGTGATCTTGCAGTTCTTCCTGCCTTGAAATGATCCTCATTTCTAGATATTTCCGTGTACTTTCCATTTCCAATTATATTTGCATTCTGCATTTTCTGCTGGTCCTGCTCTTGGGACCACCACGCAAGAACTTCGGCTCCATATGTACCAACAGCTATGTATTCGTAGTTTTGCGCGATTGCAAGACTGCGAGGCAATTCTTTGGTGTCTAGTGGGTCTGTAGACGTAGGAAGCGCCTTCTTTTGAAAATCAGGCAGATTAAAAAGCGAGATGTCCATCGCATTGGTGGCAATAGCCAACAAATCACCCTCGCAAGCTGCAGCATAGGGTTTTCCAGCGAATTTCTTATATATAGATGCCGGTTTATTGGTTCTCTCATCCCACACTGCGAGTGTCTTATCCCAGGCAACTGAATAAACAAGAGCCGAACTCTTTCCGGCATGATCTGAAACGAAGACCTTAAATGAAGTGCAGCCAGGACTTCCAATGGACAGTGGTGTAAGCTTTTCCAAGTCAAGCTTTCTGATATAAGTGTCAGAGCAGGCCAGATAGATATTTTGTTCATATTGATAGAGATCTAAGGAAATGAACTCAAAACGTTTTGATTCTACTTTTGTTAGTTCTTTTTTGAGCTTGTAGCAGTTCAGACCTCTATCCCAGTCAGCCACCACCACCATGTTAGATCTTTTCGTTCCGTAGCACCAGATCATGGAAGTGGGCTGTCCTTCGAGTTTAGTTGATACGATTTTCGTTTTGGTTTCCATTTTTCTGAATTTTTATTTTAGATCTTAAATGAAAAGGTGAAAGCAGACGCTATAAAGGCGAGTTCTCTAGTAATTACTAAACTCGTTTAAATTTGATTTCTCTACAAATAAGATGTCTAGCATCTGAGCTGGCTCCAACCAAAAGACTCTTAATAAGCTTTTTACAGAAATAGAGTCGAAGAAGAACTTGAATTACTCTTTTTCTAAATCCCGCAATGATGGAGAAAGCTCAAATGGTATTTTGAAAGGCGGGAAGTTTCTTGGATTTGCTTTGCAACATTATCATTTAAAGAGCATTACAAGAACTGAAGAACCATTTCTCTCTTCTCCTTTTTCAGGAACAACGGGTTTGCCCCAAGAAAATTGTCATTGGTTATTTCAATCGAAGAAGAACTTGTTCGTTATTTTGGTTGTTTTGAATGTTCGACAATTTAAGAATTGCTAAACTGATTTTTTTTTTCTTTGATTAGATCAAATGTAATGAGAATGCAAATTGAAACGACTGTTGAGATACAGTTTAATGAGCTTATGAAATTTGACATATACGTTCGTCTATCTTGTGTTCTGTTCTTTGCAATTGCCTCAGAGCCTGAGGTCAACTCATGGAGTTTCTCTTGAAACACCTTTAGCTGTCCCATGTGTTTAAAAGCATTTTGGAATAGAATGTTTTGGCATCAGCATTGTCAGCCGCAAACACTTTATCAAAGTAAAATTCATCATCTGATTCGTTACCCTGACAAAATCATGTTTCTATCCAAAGAGAAGTAACTGTACATCATTTGAAAATGTTTTGCGGAACTCAGATATGTTAGCGTTATACTTTCTAATTTTTTCATTTATACACTCAACTGAACAAAATTAATTCCTATAAAATTCAACCCCGTAGACTCTATTAATTTATAACATTCACAAACAACATAAGCAACCTAAATCTTTACACCGTCCTTCCATGCACTTCGTTTAAATGACGATAAGTATCGCTGCCTGAATCGAATGTCTTCATGCATAGCCAGCATATATGGATATGACATTTCTGACACGTCATATGCTGACACCCTCCATTCTTCTCAATGTCCGTTTTACAATTCGGACAAGGCTTCACTCCACTACTCACCTTCCACTTCTCAAACATCGCATCAAGCGCGTCTGGATTCAGCATCTCTTTTAGCTCTTCACAGGTCATAGTTGGATGACTTCCCTTCTTGCACAACGTACAATGTGACTCTTCGCAAACATTGCATGTAATAAACTGTTGTTTCCGTCTGAATACCTGCTCGCAGTTAGGTGTCAAGCAATACATAAATTCGCTTTGATTCAATGTCATAAAGTTATTTAAGCTCAATTTGGCTAGTTTCTGCATGTCATCCTCTCCCAATAAATTCATCAGGTCTTCTATAACGACTTTTTCTGTGCACATTCCACATCGAATCGGAATGGACGATTGATCGTTCAAACTCTGAGCGAGTTGGGTGCTTAAGCATACCGAACAGAACGAATGGCCGCATTGTAAAAGCGCATAAGAGTCGTTCATGTCGTCGTAGCAAATGGGACAACTTTGCTTATCTTTCTCAGCAGGTATACTGCTCTCCTTTTTAACTATCCTTTTAAACTGCTTCATTATCTCCCGCTTTGCTTCCAAAATGGTATCTGCGTTCCCTGTCACTTCTATCACCTTGCTGAGGAAGTTGATTCGTGATTTTACTATCTGGAACTTCGACTTAATTTTTTCCAGGGCTTCTAACTGGTTCTTCATCAAATTTTTGATGCTATAGCCTTCATAGCTTATCAATCCAGTTTTCAGCTTAGAAATAAACTCTTCCAGTGACTTTTCGACTTCAGGAATTATCTCCTCAGGACCGTAAATCCAAAGGGTTTTCGTTTGATGATTCGGCTTGATGTAAACTCCAAAGTCCTTTTCCAATTTATGCAAAAACGCAACCACAAAATTTTCCTCCTGAGGCTTCTCATTTCTCGCTCTCCTTTTTCCTCTCTCCGGTCTTCTTTTCCAGGGCTTTTCGTCCTGCTTCGGAGGTAATTCTTCCTGCTCGCTCTCTTTTTGAGGTTTTTTGAACAGACAATCCACTACTGGTCTCAGATCTACTTGCAAAGTCTTCGGTTCAAATAATCTCAAGAGAAACTCTGCGGCTTCGGCGGTACAGTTCGCGTAGTCACCTATCACTTTGAATTTGACGGTTCCAAGTCGCTGGTCTCTCTCAAGAGCTATGTCAAGTTCGCTTCGCTTTGCTCTCTTATTAAACAGTCCTCTAGGTTTTCTGTTTTTCTCTTTGAGAAATTCATAATGCTCATCGAATTTTTTCTTCATGAGAGAAAATGCCTGCGAGTCGACACTATAATTGAATATGAAGACGCGAGTTATAGTGATTTGGTTCTTCCATAAATCTGAAAAAGAGGAGAAGATGAGACTGTTAGCTTGATTGAGGTTATCAGCGAGCTGGAGATTTTCTGCTCTGACATATGCTGTAATCTTGGTTTGATTATTACTATCGCTGCCTTTGAGCTCGCGCTTTGATAGTACTTTTGAATGTTTAATTATCAAACTCAAAATTTCTAAATCTATCTGATGATGCTTCTTGAGAATTTCCACTATTCTTCCCAGCGTGAGTTGGACCTTTGGGTCGTGCTCGGACGGTAAGTGACCCTGCTCGATCCATTGGAATCTGAACGTTTGCCGATCAATCTTGTCGATCCCTTTAGATTTGCGTGATTGAATTTTATCAGCTTTCTTAATTCTCATATTTCTCGATTCCATAAATATATCAGTGTTCAGCCCCTTCAGCAATGCGTCTTCATCAAGCTCCTCGTCATACACCTTTACAATGCCTCTACCAAATACCAGCGACGTGCTTTGGCCTTTCCCAAAGGACCTTGACCTTCTCCGTTCTCTATGACTGCCAAATGATTCATTCGTCAATATTACATCAATAGATTTGAGATTTGCGTATCTTTTGACTAATTCAATAATCTCAGATTTAGTTACGGAAGGTGGCACGTTCGTGATGACATATTCTCTTTTATACTCATTTAAAAGGAGCTTTTTCACAGCACCGCCGTGAGAAAGCACCACTTGCGTATCTCCTGTCAGAGTAATAGCTGCTTCTTTGTTGCTTATAGCTTCGATGACTTGATCGATGTATAGTTGAAATTTCTTTTGCGCGTCTGCAATTTGAGAATGAGGCAGAAAGACTGAGATCGAGCTACTTGTTTCGTCAAATCTGATACGTGCATTGGTTGGAAATCCAATGCTCCTAAGCTGCCCTTGTTTGTTATATATCTCGTAAAACAACACGTATCTATCCAGCTTGATAATCATTTCTTCGAGCTGGAGGTCTTCGAGCAGTTTTAAGGGATCGTATTCCTTGAGAAATTCAGCAGGAAACGCTTGTTTAGAAGTATCGAGTGGCAGTGTGAAACCGAAGCAGGGAAAGATTGTGTCTGAATTGGCAAGCATTTGGAATCCAACACTGAATAATACATCTCCTCTAACTTTTTGCAGGCCGTTTGCCGTGATAGATCTCTTGCTTTTGAGGTGGATAAAACCCAGGTTAATCAGCCCTGAATATAGGCAAGCGTTTTCGTGGAGAAAGGAAGCGAGCAGAATTTTTTTGTCATCTTCGTTAATCATCAACCTTTCTTTCTTCTCAATAGTAATGAGCTTTCTTGCTTGATTGAGAGTCAAAAACGTATAATATTCGAGTTTAGCTACAGAAACAGCTGAAAGCTCCATTCTTCGTTTGAGATGACTCAGAAGCTTTTGAGTGTAGATTCCGGCTTTTATTGCTGCAATGACGGTCTCAATAGCCTGGAAGAGACTGTATGTTGGATAGCATTGCTTTGTCATGGAGTTTTGACTGAGTTTAGACCGAAAAGTCAGCGCTTCAGAATTTTTATTTTCTTCGTTATCACTGAGATAAACCTCTTCGTCTCCACCAACTTCTTCAGTATCATTATCCTCTATCTTAATATCAGGCTCGTTTTCCTGCGCTGGAAGCTGGATTCCAGTGCTTTCTGCAACGTGCTTTTTGAAAGTTTTTAAAATTGCAAGAAAGGCGATCATTTCAAAAGCCAGACTCCTTTCATCACCCCGTTGCAAATTTCGTAGCGAATCAACTCCATATTCAAAAGTCAACTCAAGAAGATGCCGATTTCTCTTGGTCTTTCCTTTTTCGAAAAGTTTCTGACTCTGGTTAGAAAGAACGGTTTGGTCAACTGCAGATACAATGTATTCAGGAGGTTTGAGAGTAAGCGTTTCGTATATAAACAAAATAAGGTGCGCTTTAGATCTGCTTAAAATATTTGGCTTGAAACTCTGATTAAGAATTTCTGGATTATATAGCCTAACGGTCTCAGCAGACATACTTGTTCTGCTTTCGGCTTCAGTTCTAGAGATAGGGCTGTAGCACGCATATTCCAATCCATTGGTGCTTGCATATATTGTTTTATATCCTGAATCAATAATTTTCACCACATTCCCCGATAAGAAGCTCGTAATCGAATGCTTTCCATTTGTGATGACCACGGTGAGATGATCTGAGTTTTTTGCGCATAACTCGGCGAGATCCTTCCCTTCCAAGAGATAATAGTCAAGAATAATAATTTCCACTCTCTTTCCCAGTCTGCTTATTCGTCTGCTGTTGTTCCTCCACAAATAAGCAAAATTCGCTTGATCTTCGGAAGATTTTGCGTAGAAAATAACCAAACCATTCTTTTCTTCTTCAATAGCAGCCTGGATTTGTTCAAAACTGTCTCTCAGATAATCATACCGTTTGCTTTTTATTTGGTCAGAGCTTTTGGAAACCGGCGGCTTTTGTTCCGTAGATTCGCTAAGATAGACAAGTGTGTCTCCTTCCAGCCTCTCGAGATCCATCAAGCACATCGTGGAAAGATCAGCTGCTCCGTAGATGATAAGTTTGCATCTTGGAAGAGTTTGAAGTATCAAAGAAATCACCGTCTTCAGTTGCTGCTCTTCGTCTTCAAAAGATTTTGCATGGACGATATACATAGTACCTTCTCCTCTGGAAAGCTCTCTGTCTGTGAAAAGATCGCTCGTAGACAGTAATAAATCTTTGAGAAAGCTTTTAAAATGCAAAAATTCGAGGTTCTCCTTCTCCAACGTTAAAATCCCTGTCTTTCTCTCCAAAATTCCCGAGTCAGCTGATCTTCTCCTAACATATGAGCTTAACACTTTGGAACCTACAAGTAGACTTTCTAACTTTGATTTAGTTACAACTTTTATCTTTGTTGTATCGAGAGATTTCGTTCGAACTGCTAGAAATTCCTGTACAAAATCTAATAGAAGAACCATATCGTCAAAGTGTTCGTCGTCTTCTACTTGAACGATATTAAATTCGCTCAGTGCAGCAAGTACGGTCTTTCTTGCAGAGAGAATCTGCTCCACTTTCATTTCCTCTGCTTTTTCAATGAAGTAATGTGCCATTATCCTAATTATTAAATCTTGCGTTTTTTCAGAGCCTATTGCAACCGTTGTTTCGTTAGACAGTTGACTAACGATACCGCTCTCCATCTGTCCAATCCACCAATCTGACAAGAGTTTTTCTAAATCTTCAAGGCTTTTTTTAGGGACATTCTTTTCAACAGCATTAGCCTCCTGTATGTCATTCTCTTCTATCATTTTGAGCTCTTCCTTAATGTTCGAGAGGTCAATACTTTGGTTATCGTTGCTTTTATTCATAATTTCTTCTTCGTTCTCAACGATGTTCAGAAGAGCTTTTTGCCTTTGGACTAGCGATCTGCAGTATTCTTGAAATAGTTCCGAGAGAACTTTACGATCGAGTAAATTGGCAAAAGAAGCCTTTGGAACTCGTTTCGCTAGCTGGATAGGAAGAGTTAGTGCTGACAACTGCTTAGGATTATATTCTTGGTCAAGTTTTTCGTCTTCTCGTTCTCTCTTTTTTCTTTCTTTTTTATACGTGGTTTTCTCAACTGAATCCATAGTCTCTATTTTCATGCTGGCATCCTTTCCCTCTGGAGCTATCTGCTTTTCTTCCTCGATCTTGGTTTTATCTTTTGATACTCTTTGAGCCCTTCGGGCTCTTTGGGTTTCTTTTTCTCTTCTCTTTTCATCTTTTGCCCTTTTTCTATCTTCTCGATCCTTTTTTCGATCACCTTTCTCTTTTGTTTGGTCTTCTTTGCTATTTTCATTCTCTCTACCATCTTCATCTTTATCGTCTCTATTTCTTCTTTTCTCCACTTTGTCTCGGTCTCTTTTTCTATCTGCTTTGTCCCTTGCTCTATCTACTTTACCTTTTTCGCTTCTAATTCTTCTTTTCTCTTCTCTGTCTCTTCGTCTGCCTTCTTTGAGCCTTGTGCCATCTTCTCTATCAACTTTCTCAGCTTTACTCACTTTGCCATCATCTTCATCTTTGTCATCTTTATCTGCTTTCTCTTTATCTTTTTCTCTTCTCTTTTCAGGTTTTTCCCTTTTTCTATCTTCTTGATCCCTTTTTCTACCTCCAATCTCTTTTGCTTTACCTCCCTTGCGTTCTTCATTATCTGAACCATCTTCATCTTTATCGTCTCTATTTCTTCTTTTCCCCACTCTATCTCCGTCTCTGTCTCTTTTTCTGCTTCCTTTCTCTATTGCTCTCCCTTCTTTACTACCTTCTTTCTCGTTTTCATTTCGACTTATACTTTTCTCTTCTCTGTCTCTTCGTCTGCCTTCTTTGAGCCTTGTGCCATCTTCTCTATCAACTTTCTCAGCTTTACTCACTTTGCCATCATCTTCATCTTTGTCATCTTTACCTGCTTTCTCTTTATCTTTATCTTTTTCATTTCTAATGCTTCTTTTCTCTTCCCGATCCCTTTTTCTACCTCCGTTCTCTTTTGCTTTACCTCCCTTGCCTTCTTCATTATCTGAATCATCTTCATCTTTCTCACTTCTATTTCTTCGTTTCTCTTCTTTGTCTCTTCTTCTATTTTCTTTTTCTTTTCTTCTGATTTCTTTGTCTCTTCTTTCAAATTGTTTTCTATCTGTACTGAAAGAATCTTTTCCTTCTTTATCATCTTGTTTTTCCTCACTCCTTCTCCTACGCTTAGATTCGTCTCTGCTCCGCTCTTTTAATTTTTTTCTAATATCCAATTAGCTACTCGAACCATTATAAACTTACTCTTTTCGAGCTTTGGTCCTGTCATTGCTGACATCATCTACACTTCCTCTAAAAATATAAGGTAATTATTTCGATGAGGTGTTTTTATAGCAATAATTACTCTATCGTTTTCTCTCTTGATCTGTTTCTACGATGCTTTTTCCTCTCAATAGTCTTCTGTTCTTCAGATTTATTTTCTTCTGAATGATTTGATGTGACTCTCGAATTATTTTCAGGCAATTGAGTCAGATCCATCTTTGAGACTTCGGTTTCAGCATGCTGTTCGCTTTCTTTAGCAGTCTTAGAGGTTGTTGTGCTTTCATGGACCTCATGATGTTCATTTATTGTTTTTTCTTTGTTCTTTTTGTTTTTTTCTTTAGATCGATTTTTCCTGCGAGAATTTCTCGGAGATCTTGGCTCCTTTTTGTTTCTCTCGCCTTTGTCGCGCTTCTTCTTGGCATTAGAACTTTTTTTGTCTGTCTCTCCCGATGGAATCTCTTCTAAATTGTTTTGATTCATTCAGATTTTAAACCCCGCTTAACTTTTTTGATTAAAAATTTTTACGACAAAAATTTTCACCAGACAAAACCCGCGCTTCAAATAATTACTTCGTTGCTTATTATATACGACAATGATGAGAGAAATTTGTACCTGATTAAAATTCAATTCAGGCTGAAAAGGAAGTCATGATTGAAGTTTCAAAAACTGTATCTCAGTTGGATTTAACGAGTAATTACGTAAATTCATTGCTTAGCCAAAGTCTGCCTACTTATTTTCCTTTTCATTGATTGAAAATTACTTTAGAATAGATTGAGCTTCTGGACATGAAGTGAAGCGACTTAATTGACGTTTGAAAATTGATCCAGCATTTACTTCAGAAAATTTATTGTACATGCAATAAATGACCCTGTAAACTAGCACGCCCACACCATGCAAAGTTGATCAACGATTTTAGCAGTAAAGCACAGCTATCAAGGGTGTATGGCTCTAGCGAGGTTAGCCTTTGTAAGACTTGTGAAAATTAACTTTCTATTCGTTTATGTACTGACGAAATAGCGTAAAAATCAGAATCATAACATAACACTAATATCATTTTGGTTGAAAACTTCAATCAATTATTATGTTGTCTTTTTTCCAAGCAAAACTGGAGCTCTAAGGGAAAATGAGGTTAGTTTTCTTCATTTTGTAAGTTGGTATTGGCATCACAGATATTCGATTCGAAAATAATCTAAGGTGATCTTGTTTTTGTTAAAAGCCATTATCGTGTCTCACAAATTTAGACAACATAACTTGTGTTTGCAGCGTGGGTTTCGCCTCAGCTACTCAATTCTCTCATGAAAAGATGTTCTCTGCTGTGTCATGGTGTTACTGTGACGTTCTTCGAAATTTTCAAATTTTCATCTCATCTGAAAGTTACGTCATATCTGATGTGAACAAGCCCATCTAATTTCAATTATGAAAACATTTTTCATTATATATTCTTGTGCAAATTATAACCTCGTATATGAATTTTGCTTTCCCATTTAATATTGGAGTGAATATGAATTTTGTATTCATTTTATGGGAATTTCCTTTTAATTCATCATAGACCTAACAATTTCTCCGAAATTTTTTTCGAGAATCTGATTTTTCAATCAACTCTTGGTGGATAAGACAGTTTCTTTTAATGCTCTTGTCAGCAGGGACAGCTCCAGCTAGTTTCCGAATCGCTTTGGGAGACTTGTCTTTTTAAGGCATCTGCCAATATTTTGTCGTGGTCAAGCTATGAATTGATAAATTGGTCACAATACTGTTGAACACATATCATCGGAACTCCAGCAGCTATGGCTTCCAGTAATCCATCAGCGCCTGCATGAGTGATGAACAGTTTCGTATGCTGTAGCACTCTAATTTGAGGAACCCATGTCATCACATGGATGTTACTAGGTAGAGGACCCGAAGAAGTTAAATCAGAATATGTTAAACTAGCCTTCCATTGAAGACGATCAACGGCTTTTACATCAATAATTCCCATGCAATACATGTTAACAACAGGCTCCTTCTTGTTATTCGAGGATGATAATATCCTCAGATCTTCTGGATCATCAAGGTCTTATCGAATTACATCCAAATTAATTCAAGTCAGGATTATTGCAACAACCAAGCCTGATACAAACACCTTTAAAATTAATAGAAACCAAACTGAAAAAAGTTTTTGTTAATTAAATTCATGATATAGTTATTTCATAAGTCCTATCTTATATATGGACAGCTTCTCAAAAATTATTTGCATTTCTTCAATGTTCATTATCTAATTTGTTAAGGAAAAAAATAAAGGACTCTTCTTCATCTTTTCATAGCATTTACTTCATCATTGATTTAACAACGTCAACGAACTTCTGTCTAGCGTCGTTCTTGTCGATCAACTTTTGGTAGATAAGACAGCTTCTTTTAATCCTGTCGTCAGCAAGAATTTCTTCAGCCAGTTTTCGAATCGCTTGAGGAGATCGGTCTTTTCTCAGCCATTTACCAAGATTCAACTTTTCTGTCAGCTGTGAATTGATAAACTGCTCACAATAATTCGGAACACATAGCATTGGGACTCCAGCAGCTATCCCTTCAAGCCACCCTCCTGTCCCTGCGTGAGTAACGAACAATTTCGAGTGTTGCAGCACTTT
>ENA-UOTZ01000113-UOTZ01000113.1-compost-metagenome-genome-assembly--contig:-NODE-113-length-60487-cov-12.086062_pt1 | contig 60487 bp, 37 predicted proteins | sample MGYA00238144_ERZ746983 | MGnify/ENA primary metagenome ERZ746983 (study PRJEB28759, sample SAMN06268863) | compost metagenome | isolation source: single cell | place: USA: California, Emeryville, Joint...
CCTTGCCTGATTGACTTTTTTGTAGGAACATCGATCCTGCCTTTAATCAAGTTGTAATCAAACTGATTAAATACGTGAAAAAACTCGAACAAACAGTTGTGGCCAGAGATAAGGAGATAAAAAGACTTGAAAGCATTAATCTGTTGCACGTGGCAGCCGAGAAAAAGCGTGATGAAATGATCAGAAATTTGGTTCGCGAGATCTCAAATCTCAAACAGTCCATTGTTATGAACAATACTCATCACCATCATCAAGAAGAACAGCCAGAAACAGAACAAGAAGTGAGAGATAAAACTCCAGAGTCGAGAACTACCATACCTAGTATGATCAAAATTAAGAGCAATAAAGCATCCATTTCCACTGAACCTCCCAAACATCACCATCATCATCGACCCAACACAAATGCGAAACCATCAAATTCACGTAAGCTCCCCTATTTTTATGAGGCCCTATTGATAATTTTGCCACCAAATCAAATAGGACCGGCGAGGATGAAGCCAAGTTCACTCAAAGCGATAGTAAATCAAGAGAAAAGTATCGGTCAAGAAAGTATCCTTCAAATGGGTAAATCTTCGTACTTTCAGCAACACTAACAAATAAAAAAAAAAAAGATGACAAACAAGCAGATATTGTTTACTTTGAAAATGAAAACCGAGTGCTGTTGCAAGATCTGCTTTCAGAGGAAGTTGCTTTTATAAGAAAAATGAGAGAATATGACGATATAACTCTGGTTCAGACTTTTGACGCAATCTCTTTCATTTTTCAGGAAAGCAAAGAAATGTTTGAGACGATTAAAAAAATGAAGAGAATTTTAAAGGCTGCTCATCAAATGACAACTTCGTTAGTACTTGTTGAAGCCATTGAAAAAATTTGTGATGAAACTTGCGATATTCTAAATTGCGACAGAGCTTCAGTCTTTCTTCTTGATGCCACTAAAGGAGAATTGTGGTCTTCTGCAGCTAAAGGAGCTGAAACGATTAGAATTCCTTGGAATAAAGGTGTTGTAGGTAATATTATTCGCATTATCTAGATAAAGAGAATAATGATTCATTGATTAGGGTCTGTGGCGACAACGGGAAAGCCAACTAACATATTGAATGCCTACCAAGACGCTAGATTTAATAAAGAAGTCGACTTGAGAACGAATTATAAAACAAATACGATACTTTGCGTTCCCATCCTTGATGAAGCAAATCAAGTACTTGGTAAGGAGATTTCGAAATTTGAAAACCAACAGCCCACACTATTTATTTATTTCATTAGGTGTGTGCCAAGCAATAAATAAGAAAACTGGCTACTTTACTAAGAATGATGAGGGACTTCTCAGTATATTGGCCAATCTGGCTGGAGTAGTTCTCAGAAATTCTATCTCATTTGACGAACAAAGGATTTTCCACAACACACTGAGAGCTGTCCTCAACGTAGCATATGCCAAGTTTTTGTTGTTGTAATTAACTTCCGTTTTCAGATTGGTTTCCAGCTAAGTTCATTGGGTGAGTTGAAGGATATTATTCCGCATGCTGAAAAAAGATTAGCTTCAATAATGAGTACTACTGCTGTAAAAATACTGCTCATAGATCGCAAAAATGGGTTGCTGCTGCATTATTTAGCAAACGGGGATGTCAAAAGTCATCCACTCGCATCTGGACTAGCGGGAATGATTGCGAAAACAGGGAAGCACGAGTGTGTACCGAACGCGTATTCACATGAGTGTTTCAATGGACAAGTGGATTTAGATACAACTATGCCTCTCATAATTTGGCCAGTAAAAGATGCCTGTGAGGAAACCGAAGTCATTGGGATAATTGAAATTGTCCATGTTAAAGGGATAGAGGGTTTATCGACAACAAATAAGGCGAAATTAACTACTCACGACATTGAAACGGTCGAGTTTTTCTCCAAGCAGTTTAGCCGCATGGTGATGAATAAATTGTCCAATTCAAAATCGAATAATGAAGGAGGCACCATCGAAAGTTCTATACACGAAGAGTACCATCCTATTACGCTGAAGCATTAAAGCTTTCTCGACTTTAATCGAAAATTTTCTGCGATTATTACAGTTTTGTGTGTTACTCTCAGAAATTTCTATTGTGACTCTGAGTTTTTAACTGAATAATCGCATATTTCTCATAGACATGTAATTAAAAAAAAAAAAGCCCAATTTTTTAAGCGGTTACTATAACCTCGATTTAAGTTGCTACTAATTGCCATAAGCACAAAATTCAAAAGTCGCATGCTCAGAGAGCACTTAAAGCAACTCAAAGAAATTTTCTATCGAATATACGGGAATTCCGAATGAATTGAGCATGATGATGATAATAATAGTAATCTATTGGTAGGGACTACATATGTACTTGTGATTGTGATAATTAAAGCAAGTTGAAAATGAATTACACAAAGAAGCCCTTATTAATTAATTAACACTCTCTTCAATGATAACCAAAGACCTAGACCAGTTTATATCGATAAGGAGTATATTGGGCTCTCCTACCCTCTCTTTGTTTTCCCAAGACAAACTTTTTTCTTATGAGTCCTTTTTCGGAGAAATCCAACTTCATGTCATGTTTTTTTGAATAATACAGCATTCATGTGAGATTCCAAGTTGGTTAATTAAGTTGATCTTAATTAAGAAATATAATTCTTCTTTTTTAACCAAATTATTAGTATGAAGGGTGCTGTAACGAATGAGTTTCACTTCAAATTTGTTCTTTTAGGAGACTGCGAAACCGGAAAAACAGCTATCAAGAATCAGCTCTGTGAAAACCAGTTTTCAGTAAAATACAAACCGACTTTGGGAGTCGAGGATGGCATTTATCGTGGAGAAACTGATCAAGGAAGATATCGAGTTATCGTATATGACACTTCAGGGCAGGAGAGGTTTCGACAAATCAGTTATTCAAACGTTTCTGCGAGCCAAGCAATTTTCTTTGTTTATGATGTCAACAACCCAGCAACCTTAGAAGGCCTTGAATCCAGAATAAAAGATGTCAGTCAGCAAAAAGAAGCTCCAAATGTTCAGAAGGTACTCCTTGGGAACAAGAATGATCTTCTTACGACCGTCACAGCTGAGAAAACAAATGATCGAGCGTTAGAACTCGCAAGACGATATGATTTGAAGAAGCGTGAGTGCTCAGCAAAAGCTCGAGATAGCTTGGTCCAGGTCATGAATGAAGTCCTTCGTGAATTGATAAGAATACAGATTCTGAATTCTGGCACAACAGTTATAGATGATGACGCTGGGAAGAGTTTTAAAAGCACTTTCAAGGGAAGAACAGAGTTGGGAAAAACAGAAATGGGGGGAGCAGGAGCGACTTATAAAAGCGTCATTGATGAGGAGGCGGAATACGTCAAACAAGAAAAAGGTCAAAAAAACATAAGCTCTTGGAAACAGCGAGGAGATACTACTCACCAACCAAGCGAAACGACGAATCTATTAGACACCAAAACCAATCCTAACCCTACGGAAATCGCGCTTGAAGGGCAGAAGGAAAGTCAGTGCGGCGGTTGTAATTGTAATATCTTCTAAAGATGTTTATTGCTGGGATAGAAATCAATTCAACAAATTATCTTTGCCTCAACCTTAAGCAATCAATTGTTGCGACATTTTATGAGAAAACCAAGGAAGAACTCTCCACAAAAATATATTTGATATAATAAATATATATAACTTGATTGACATTCTAACAAATTCAACGAGAAAACCGAACTTAAAATGCCAAATTGATTGAATAAAATTTGATTAAGTTAAGGAACATCAACAGAAACCGCAAAGTTAATAAATCAGTCATCAACAATGAAATGTAATGATGATATGTGCAACAAAAGAAATTTTATGAGAATTTGATCAGTTTATAGAATTCATGATGGCTATTTTCAATTGATTTTGCGAGAAACAAGTGAATTCTCTTGATACGGGAAGAATTCATCCTAGTTCCCGACCAAAAAAAAAAAGAGTGCTCTTCTGTATTAACAAGTAGAAGCCGTTTAGTTAAATTGATCAAAAATAATATAAAAGCTCCCGAGAAAGCTTCGTCAAATCAGAAAGCAGCTTGCAAGTTGGGATAGACTATTTTATTTTTCTTTTTTTTATTTTTTATTTTTGGGGGTTATCTATGTATGATTTTAAGATTGTCATAGCCACTTGTAAACCTTTGTTGTACAGGAGGGATAATGTTGTAACGCGTGAAAAGTTTAGAAAAGATCAATTCAACTGAAAACTCTAATTTTCCAATTTGTGAGTAATTAAGTACGGGAAGGTGAATGATTTCTTAATAATTTTTTTGTTTTGTTGTTACAAAAGATCTAGTTGTTGTATTCAATATGAAATGTATTAACGTACAGCTATTCCGATTAGAGTAGCAAGTGTTCCAAAATTTGTATTTAGTCCATTTTCACTTTTATACTCGCAAAAACAGCTTTTAAGATGTTGCTATAAGAATTAGATTTTAAATTGGCAAGCTCAAGCTTCGTCAACCTCGTAGATAATATTTTTGTCTGGAGTGACATAATTGCTGAGATATTTATCTTGATGATTTGTTTCTACACTCTCTCGCAAACCTTGTCCCATTGAGCCTTTTTGATGCATCTTCTGCTTCTCAGATATATTGCTCCTTGGAGGATCTATCGTGACGGACATCCTTGCAGAGGGTCTCAATGATTTCCTGACCTGGTTAGTGAGTCTCGGTTCTTCGGAGAGTACAGAACCCGCTAAATTGTAAAATCACATCATTTTCAGTTGGCAAAGAGGATTAATTGATTACATCGATACTCCTGCAACCTGCTAGTCTCGAGCTGCTCAAGCTTCTTTTGTTGTTCCCTAAAGACCTTTGGATTATCATCTTCGTCTCTCAGATTTGGAATGTTTTTCCTGATAAAAGCACACTCGTTGGCTATTTTTGAAGAAAATAAATGTTATCTTTGGGAAGATATGCCAGAGTATACTATTAATAGTCCCAATCAGCCAATGTTTTCCTTCAAACTTTGTCCTTTGGCAATAGACAATATCTTGTAGAACATTTTGAAATATAATATAAACCTTCAAACTCTGGTTCAGAGTGACAAACTTCGAAAAATTAGATGTCAATTCCGAGAAGTCAAATGCGCGTTACCTCGCTAAAATCCGACATCCTATCAATATTGCTATCATAATTTGTTGTCGTATTAGACCTGGAACCTCGAAATCCGGTCGTTCCTTCCAAAGACTTGTTCATCATAGTTGGATTAACTGAGAGGCGCTTCATTAAAAACATTGAAGAAGCTGTCATTCTCTTTTTTGGTGTGAAGAAGGTGGACCCGAGATTAGGAGATTTTATGACACTCTCGTCGTGAGCACCTCCAGCATGATGGCGCCCGCTAATGTTTGAAATTTCCTGTAATCCATATCTACTTTTCGAGGGCGACTCCCTGCGCGGTTTGCTTTGATACTCAGTCTTAACTTCACTTCTTTGATATGGTTTCTTGTTCGCATACAGCTCGAATTCGCATTCGTGAGGATCTATTGATTCCAGAAAGGTTAACTTTATGTGGTTCAGATTTATATTTGAATACCGTGCTGCTTATTAATTGAAAATCTGATAATCCTTTCGTTTTCTAAGGCTAATTCATCATAGCTGACATCATATGTCATTTGAAAGGGATTCTTTTGATTCACAATTTCTCCATCTAATGATCATTAGATCATTAACAATTCGAGCAATTATTAATTTTTGGTTACTTGGCAGCCGCATGTTAAACAAATAGTTAAATAAATCAGGATTGTAGCTGATTAACACTTCAAATGCAGATTCTCTTTGATTTGTGGCTGGTATGAGCGGAATTCCCACTTCTTTATGATAAGTATCACTATCCAGACGGAAATCTTGATAGACTTCTATAAATCCCGTCTTGCGAGTAAAAAGTTTGTATCCTTTTAAAAAGCACAGTGGCAAATTAATTTCTCCTTCAGCGTTGGTATCACCATCAGCCAATAGCTTACCTGAGGTGTCATATACTTTGATTTTGACATTACCAACACGCTCGCCCGTGAACATATTTTTCGTGAAAAATGTCAAACTGCCCACAAGTACTGGTGTCATCTCGAAATCAAAAACATTAACCCCATTAACCAAACTCAAAGTCTTGTAAAGTTTGTTAAATCCAGGGAGATATGCCTCCAAGTAATATTTTCCAGGAAGCGCTGTGAAAGCATAGTTTCCAGTTTCAGGTTCAGTCTCTTGCAATTTGACAATCCAAATATTTTGATTCTCTTCTGTAACGCTGACATTGTCTTCGTCATTATTATCAAAAGTGCTGCTGTTTGAGATGCGGACTTCGACATTACCGAGAGGCTGAAAACCATTGTAAATGTTTATGTTGCAGTTACTAAGGTTCCGAAGTTCGAGTCCTATTGTCATGTCAAATTGACTTTCTGGCTTTATTTCTTTCAAACTAATAACCTATAGAAGGTGATTAGAGAGGGAATTATTGAGGGAAAATACTGTTTTCAGTTTTTTGAAAAAGCTATTGCCGGCAACTTCAATTTCATATAAGTCAATTTCTTGGGCAATGCCTCTGAAAATAACTTCTCCTTCTGCAGAAGCAAACTCCTATAGCAACACTCTTTAATTTGAATCCCAAATAGAACCAATAACCTTCGTCATAAAGCAAGGAATAGGGTTTTGCTTTGAATGGATTCCTAGTTCTCCTGAAAGACTAACCAAATTTTCAATCAGACGAAATCAAGAGGCATAAATGAATTACTTAACGTTGTTGCTATCGACTTCATCAGTTCTTGTATAATAAAGGCATTTGCGTGAATCTAGTGCAGCTTCAAGGATCTGTGACTTTGACTCTATTGTTCAAGTGCTCTGTGAGAAGAGAAATAAGCATCGTCGATCAATTACTCGAGTTTTGAGGATTTGGATTCCACGCATTAAACCGTCCACTCTTATCAAAGGTATAATCTTTAGGTTTTTGTCTTATAATCACTTCCATCCCTTGCAAAAATTTTGCAAAGTGGTCAAATTTAAGGTATCCCTGAGGACCCAATATTTTCTCCACTCTTGAAGCATCAAAAAGCTGAATCTTAACATCAACTTTCTCTACAAAGAAATCTAAAATTAACCAAGAGAAATTTATTAACGATCATCATGAGCATTTTGATGTTACAAATTTCTTCAATTATCTTTGAAGGGTGCGGAAGCAATTTGCTGATGTTTTTGGAATAAAGAATTCCTTTTTTTGAAAAATCTTTCGTGCATATCTGAACATCGAAAAATCCATAGCGGAACTCTTCGTAGTAAGCATCATCAACTGGAGGTTTGATCAAAACGTCAATAAAAGGGAATTTCCTTTGTATCCAATCCGCAATATCCAAAGCTACCAGTTTATACCGATTCGGGGTTTCATTTAAACTTTTACAGAGCTTGCTCGTTGCATTGTAGCTAAAAAGTTTTTAAATTGTGTGAGTCAAGACTGCAGATTACCAATATTCAATGATAATAAGATAATTTGCTTGTCGTTCTTCATAGAAATCAGCGTGATCTCTCCACTCTAACTCTTGATATTTCTCAAATTCTTCTTTGCAGTAGCTGTTTCGATGAGCCTCAAAAAACTCAATCGGTATTTGCGTTTGAAGAGTCTTTTTCGATTGAGGGCTATTTCAAAAAGCAATTGATATTTCTTGGCTAAGAATAAATGATAGATAAGTCTACCTCACATTCATCGAAGACCAAGTAGGAATGTGCTTTGGAACTGCAAATTGGGCATGGCTGAATTCTCTCTTCAAAGGAGATCTTCGAGTTTTCGATTGATATTTTGTGGGCGAATGATAAAACCCTTGGACTGAACGATTGGTGAGCAATTTCATTGATCGATTGCCTCGAGAGTCTGAGAGGGGACCAGACCGAACGGTCGAGGTGTTAGGTGAGTGATATTTGTCAGGGTCAATTTTCTGGAGCGGAGGAGGACTCTTCTTTCTGGCAAGAACTTGACGATCCGAAAGCTGCATCTTAGTTGCAAATGGTAGTTAATTCTTCAAATCAGATACTCACAAAATAAGTTTAACTTCTAAATAAAATGAATTTTAAATCACGCAAATTCTAACATCCAAATCATCATGTTTTTTGGGGCTCTTTCCGAGCCATTACCGCTATGGTGCATCTTTCGATAGCCTCCTACTTGTGATAATTGTAGATCACCTGAAATACGCAATAGGAAAATCGCATCTACAAAGCTGGTATATCATTGCAAAAACTCCGTCATCAAATTTCCGAATGCATATTTAAAAGATCTCAAAATTCCATTCAAGAGGATGGTGTAACAGTGACAGACAACAGGGCGACATCGTGAAAACTAAGTGCCAAATTATAGAGTAGCTGACAACGACCTCAATGATTAAAAGGGCCCGCTCGATCCACAAAGGTATGGTCAACATTATACAAGTGAAGAGTATACTCGGTGTCAAATGCCAGTCAAGAAAGTTCAAAAAAATGAAAAAAGTTAAAAAAAAAAATTAGACCAAAATCAACAAACAGTTTGCAATTAGTCAGGAACTATGAAAAATAAAATTCAATTCGAGCTGATCAATATGAGGGGAATTCTAAATGGAAGAATATGAGTGTTCAACTGCAAGAGTTTGCTCTTATTTAATTTACGAACAAGATATACGGAAATTTGTCAGTTAAATTTAATCCGAGTTGAGTCAATGTTTTTGTAAATTCGAGTGCTAACACAGTGAATAACTTCAAAAAAGCAGAAATGAAGGATTTGTTAGCATCGATTCTGGGAAATGATAGAATGATTTATTGATATAGCTCTTTTCGCCTGAGAGTTTTAAAGCTTCAATACTTCATAGTTTCGTTACTTTAGGTAACGCTTCAGTAGCGACAGCAAAAGTGTAGGGGGCTGGAATTATTTCACCACAGAATCCAGAAAATATTAATTGTCAGGACTGAAAGAGGGTACCCATTTGATTTTCTAGATTCCAAATGCTACTTCCTTGAATTATTAAAATTTGTTTGAACCGAAAGTCGAGGAATATGAGAGCTTTGGCGACGGAACCTTCTCTCGAAACAAGGTGAAGCGAGCTCAAGGTTGTTAGCTATCAAATACATAATTTAATCCAGAGGTATTTTATTAAATATCAATCTACAATGGCACTCTTCATAAAAATGCTCTGCCATTCTTGCTCCCTCGTTATGGCTGGAGTCCTCGCAGCTTTTCATAAAGATGAATAAGCAAGCATTCATTCGTTGATGATGTGATAGATTTCAGGCCCAACTTATACAATATTTGTACTGAATTAATGAAATACTCCTAATTAATTCGAAAGAGATGCTAAAGAAGAATAGAGTTCCTTCCGAAGGAAGTTGCGAGCTCTTTTTACGCATTTGAATTCCTCCGCAGTACCCTGAATAGCATTTTCAACTTTGATGATAAAGAGTCTAAATCGGACTTATTAATCAATTCAAAGATTTATTTCATACAAATGCAGCAAAAGGGGGCATCAAAGAAGAAAGAAGCAAAGCCTGTTGTTACCAAGCAGCAGGTTACGGAAAAACCACCTAAGCAAAACAAAAAACCTCAAGAGGAAGAAGAAAAGCCTCAGCAAAAGCCTCAGGTTCCTTTGGATACGAAGTCAAAAAAGATTAAAAAAGCTGAAAACGTCCAAGCTCTTGGCAAAAAGCAGAAAAACAAATCTACTATTGACATAGAGCCCGAATCAAGCAAGCCTGAAGTTGAAACCTTGACAAAATTCGATGAGTTTGTTCAAGCTGAAAACGAAAAGTACAAGAAAATCAGAAGAAAGCTAGTTTCAACCGTCTCTTTGGATAAAAACTTGATCAAGCAAGCCGCTAAAGCACTCTGTGCACATCATAAAGCTGCAAAGGAAAAAAAGATGGATCTGTTAGATAACGATGATGATTTTATCTATCTCGAAATCATCCTAAGCGAAGTTCCAACTTCATATTCGATTCGACCAGTTCAAATGTAATTCTACCACCTAGAAAAGCTCGTTCTAATTTCTTTCATAGCCCACTCCCTGTTCCTATCTATAGTGAAAAATACACCTCTCGGTTTGCTATCATCAGCAGAGACCCACAAAGAGATTTCAAGGACAAAATTCAAGATATGAACATTCCTTGCATTGCGAAGGTAGCTCTATCCATATTGATGAGGATCTCTTAAGTTGATTTAGGTTATTGGCTATACCAAACTCACGAAAAACTACCCTACCTACGTCGATAAAAGAAAGTTGCTCTACGACTTTGACTTGTTCTTCTGTGACTACAAAATCTACAACTTGCTCCGTCAACCAACAGGAAAAGCTTTCTATGAGAGAAAGAAGTAATTATCTTTTATTTAGTTGGGTAATAACATCAATTCCTCTCATTAGAATTCCTTTCCCAATCGACTGCGACAACGTCCCAAAGTTTAAAAAAGATGAATGCAAAACCTATGAAGAGTATTTAAATAGCCTAGGAAACAGTACCTATTTTGTAATGGGGAATGGGCCTGTCTAGTAAATTACAAATTAATGATAATATTTAATCATTTTTGAAATAGCACCGTTAAAGTGGCTCGAGTTGGTATGGCAACCAAAGAAATTGTGAAGAACGTCATTCATGGAGCTTATAACACTGTTCCTCACATCCTCAAATACTCTGTGGATGCTGCAAAGATCCGCCAACTGTCTATTAAAACTTTTGGCTCAGTGTCACTTCCCATCTACAATAATCTCTCTGAAGAGGAGTTAAGTGCTTATTTTGAACAACAGTAGTGAGTAGGTCTCTGTGTTTATGATTTCATTTGTAGTTTGGCATTATTAGAATTGCTGTTTAGAATATGTTGTAGAGTTTCATTCTTTCATGATGGTGTGACCTGAAAATCATAAGAAAATATAAAGCATATTTATCGAAACAACTCCTTTCTGGTTTTAAGTTATCATTCTTTTCTTAAATATTTCCTCTCAAGATAGAAAAAATAATAGATCGTAAATAAATCATAAATAAATCGAACTGAAGAGGGAATGAATGGAACCAAAGCACTTTTCTTGGCAATCAGTGGGCTTACTTTAATTGGAATCAATCTACCTCTTCCTTTTATTTGGGCAGCTGCGAAGGATGCGACGTCACTTTCCTGGGTGTTTATTTCTCTGGGCTTGATTTGTATAGACCTCGCTCTGTATCTTTTTGTGACGCTTGATCGGCGCAAATGGCTTATTACGTTTTTCGGACCCATCTTATGCGGTCTTGCGTCAGGAATAAGTTCAATTGTGTATGAGCTCACAGTCATGGAAAATCATCATTGGATGTATATCTATGCTCTCATCATATTAATAATTTGCAGCTCCGCATATGCATTTTTGATCAAAATCATCGTCTTTCAGATATTGAACCAACAAGATGGGTGGTATCGAAATATCCTTTTCAAAAAAATTGTGAGGAGGACATTATATGTGCTTTTGCTGGGATTATCAACCTATAACTTTTGTCAATCTTTGATATTGTTGGAAGATCTGAGAGGATGGGTTTGGGCCACTTATGCGTGCAATTTCATCTACTTAAATGGATATACTCTTTACATCTTCGCGATACCAAATCCTGGTCTATATTTTACTGGCACTGACAAGTTTGTCACAATGGTATTCCTGATGTTATACACTACCGTTTATGGGCCTTTCGCACTCTTAACTTTTATAGAAGGAATAAAATCTCTGCCCAAAGCCGCAGATTATTGGACTGTGATTTATTTCATAAACAATATTATTTTCGTTGGATTGACGATTCCAAACATGTTTATAGCTGCAATTATTTCAGTTGCTCTTTGTATCTATCGTCGTTTCAGGCGGCGCCGAAACGCTGCGTTTGGGAATGGGCAATCAGAGCCATTTGTTCCTATGCCAGAAGAGAACATCGTCGAAGATCGGGATCAAGAACCATCTGGACGGAGTTTACACCGAATCGAACTGGATGATTTGAAAATCATGGAATGTGCCATTTGTTTGAATGAATTCAACAAAAATGATATTGTCTGCACTGTGAGTGGCTGTGAACATACTTTTCATGAGAATTGTTTGGAAGCTTGGAGACATCAAAATCATACTTGTCCTATGTGTCGAGTAAGAATCAAGTAGCTCTAGCTCAGCAAGAAACCCTTCCTTCATCTGAAGAGTGGGATTGTAATGAGATTATTGATAACATTTGAATTTATTTATATACATTCATATTTTCCCTAGAGTACGGACTTATTGCCCATCCAATTTTCTTTATGATTGTCTCTGCTTGTGTGTGGTTTTTATTATTATTTGAGAAATATATAGTTGATAACTAATAAATTACATAGTTGGAACCTCTGATTTTTGGTACGAATTGTCAAGAGCTATTCGCTGAAACCATTTAAAACTAACATTAGGAAATTCTGATAGACCCAACTTTTCAAATTTAATCATCGCCGAGTAAACTATATCAGCGAATCGTTTATGTGGACAACAGAGTGTGGAATTGTTTCTGGTAGATTTAAATTTATTTTGAGTTTAATGGAAATTTTGACTTTCGAAAATCCAAAATGACATGTACTTCAGCATTAAGGCCGTCTCGTAAAGCTATCATTAATTGTGAATAGGATACTTCTACTCAACCGATCCGATAATGTTTCCAGTTTGCTCAATGTCATTGCTATCTTTCTTTGGAGGACAACAAAAAGAGAAGCAAATTTGTTTCTTAAACTCTATGATATGGTAAAGGCCTCTTTTGCCATAACAATAAGAGGAGTGTCGCAAATTATAGTTTACATGGTCCGGATCTGATGAATTCAATTTTTCATGCGTGTTCTTAGTTTCAATTTCGTCAGTAATCGCTGCAGAATGATTTCATAAAAAATTACTAAAACAATTGTTCTGAACATTTGTCTTGAAATGTTCAAATTTGTTGGTTGGATATGCGGAAAGGAAAAGCTACATAAGCTGTTTATCTCAAATTTTTCATCTAAAATCTTGGGTTGTTAATTCCTAACAGTTATATCAGCTGTCGACTTATTCATCTGGTAATTGTAAGTTTCTATGTTGTCAAAAAAAGACTCTTTTCACATTTCTGTGATATTTATCAGTAACTAATCAGAATTGTTGAATTAAAATCTGAAACCCAAAAATTAATTTACATCACAGAAATACTTCTTTAAATCGGGAAACCTGTAGGGATAATTGGTCTCTATTTAGTTTTTAAGTAAAATGTGTCCATTTTAGTTTTTCAGTAAATCTAAACAATCGTATCTTCCAAAAATGATGTCAGGAACAATTCAGCTCTTGGGGCAGGAAAACTACGCGAAAATGTGTATGTGAAACAGCATCCATGAAAATCCTCTAAATTCTTCACAAATAATGAAGTTCATATGTAAGCAGCAGTAATAAGGAAAACATGTATAAAGTATTTTTGTTTTGTCGAATTCTTTTCTGTTGTGAACAATTTCAAGCTCAAGATAATTTTACGTTCGATAAAATTTTACCAATTCAAATTTTCGAAAATTAAATGAACAATTCAGCACATTCTTCTTGCAGATTGGTATTTATACAGATGGAGCTATAATAAATTCACAATTACATCAGAAACTTCAGAGTTTTAATTTCATTGTGAAAATAACGTACATGTTAAATTTCAACCAGAAAATCATATTTATACAGCATACAACTGGTTCCAAAGTCAAGATCTCGATCCCATTACAACGAATTAAACAACAAGAGTATACGTCTCAATGGCTTCTCAAGGAAGCTATCATGGCGCTAAAGAGGCAGTTTCCAAAAGAAGCAGCAACCTTCGATAACATAGTTGCTCTCCAGACAACCAATAACAAATATGCCATTGATCACTGTCTCTGTTCACCAAAAAATTCAATTTCATTCCTTGCAGATGGGATTATCCTCATTCCTTTCTATAAACAAGTCAAGACCCAAGGTGGCAAAAACGATGATAGTGACATTGCTTCCTCTCAAGTCACAATTGATGATTTTGTTGTTGTGACCAAACTCGGATATGGAGCCTTCTCCAATGTCTATCTAGGTAATTTTTATCGAACTCAAATTCTGTATAATAATTATTATTTATCATTCAAGTGAGAAAGAAAGATTCTGGTATGCTATACGCACTTAAACAGATTAAAAATGACTCCTCATCAAATCGAAAATATGCAAAGATGATTCTCCGAGAGAAACAGGCGATGCTTGATATATCTTCTCCTTATACCTCCAATCTTAGATATGCCTTCCAAACAGTATACTGATTTCTTTTGACTCAGTTCTCATCCACTGACTTGATAGGAAAATTACTGTTACCTTGTTCAAGATTTTGTTCCTGGAGGCGATCTACATAAAATCATAAATCGAAGGCGACTGACAGAAAATGAAGTAAGATTTTACATTGGAGAAGTTATTCTTGGATTGAATGCCATTCATAAAGCGGGCTATATCTATCGAGATCTCAAACCTGAAAACTTGCTGCTGTCCCTTGATGGACATGCTTGTATTACTGATTTCGGACTTGCCAAGAAAGTAACGAAACTCACAGCCATTGTTTTCTCGATCTGTGGTACTGATGAAATCATGGCGCCTGAAATCGAAAAGGGACGTGGGTACAACTGCATGGTTGACTACTACAATATTGGGACATTAGCCTTTGAGCTTGCGACTGGCCAAGTGCCTGTTTTTAGTTGGAGAGAGAACATACTTCTTGAAGCCGATAATCCATGCATGACCCCTTTGTCCGAGCAACTAAAGGACTTTCTGAAAAGACTTCTTGAGCCCAAGCCTTCAAAAAGACTCGGATTCAAGAAAGGGTTGAATGAGATCTGTGAACACCCATGGATGAAACCGCTCAATATTTCACAACTGAATTGCGGAAAAGTAAAGCCGCCTCTGGTTTTAGATCCGAACATGACAGAATTCAGCAGCAAAAAGGTAATAGCCTTAGATGTAGGTTGCGAGACGAAGCAAGAATCTCTAAGCCTCGCTGATGTTTCTTTTTATGACCCAGCGGCTGAGGCTGAGACTAGAAGCTCGGAATTAGAAAATGATCAAGGAACTGATAGAGATGAGATTTTCAAAATTGATAACCAGACCCTGAAATTTGACGATGATGATGGTGATGGATATGAAATTGCTTCCGAAACGAGTGAATCTATTTCTACCAAACTCCAGAACTACAAATCAAAAAATATTGAAGCAATGAAAAAATTTTAGACAAATTCATAAAATATTGTAATTTAAACTGTAATTTCCCACACTTGACTTTGCTTTTGTGTGGACTTGTATGTTCTTATTATTATCATTTTCGTATTTATTTTCACGAATATTTTGAGTTATCTCATTCAGTTGCAGTCAAACTATACGCTTTTTCTGACAACGAGATGCTTGATTTATTGATTAGCCTTTTCACTTCCCATCACATATAGAATATCAGGATAGTATATGTTGCTTCATTATTTTTCGAGATATTGAGAAATATTGCGAGATCTTCAATTATTGTATGAACACTCATGATTCGCAAAATTATACACACATAAAAATGATTTTACAATGCGTTGTGGAAGACTCGAATTCATTTGAGTGGTCGGTAGGTCATGACAAATCAACACCCAAATAAACTTTTTAGAAGAAAACCGATCGACAGGATATTGTTAGGAAAGCAGTCACGGACTTATTTCTTTTCATTATCTACCTCTGTGATTAAATTATGGTGAAGCATAAAACATTGAAAATTAAGGCCAACATCCATAAGAAACGTGAGATTCTCGGATCTCACTTGAAAGGACTAAAAAGAATCATTTAGAAGATTCTGCCCTGAACGGAGAAATAAATTTTCTTTCCTGCTTGCTCGTTATTCTATGACTGGGTGAAGCTAGATTGAAAACTTGCAATCGTCAGTTTCCTTTACTGTAATATCTGAAAGATGGATATTAGTAGACGTTGATACTATGTAACTGGAGCTTTTGCTTTTTTATCTTTTATTCTCGATTTTGATGATTATTCTCTTGAGAATATTAACGAATATTATTGACTCTTTGCAAATACTCTCGATATCTCAACCATGCAGATAGGAAAAAATTGGACCAAAGCCTTGAAGACTGCAAAAGAGTTCAAATTGCAGCCTCTTAACATTCTTGAAGGGAAAATTCCTCTTGATCTAAATGGATCATTATGTCGGAATGGACCTGGCCGTCTTGAGCGCGGAGGAGAAATATATGGACACTGGTTTGATGGAGATGGAGCAGTGCTCGGAGTTCATTTTCGAAACGGGAAGGCTGAAGGAACCTATCAATATGCAAAGTCCAAAGAATTTCTAGAAGAAGAGAAAGCAGGAAAACCTATTTATCTTGCCATCGGAAAAAAAAGCAAAAGAGGTTTACTAAACGACCTTATGAATCCTGCTTCCAAGAATCCTAATAATACTTCTGTTTTATTAGTCAAAAACAAATTATTAGCGTTGTGCGAGGGAGGATGGCCTTTTGCTATGGACCCTAAGACTTTAGATTCGATTGGGCCTGATAATCTCGGACAATTAGTTGCAAGAGAAATGTACTCAGCTCATCCCAAAGTTGACCCTGACACCGGAGAAATTTTCAACCATGGCCAGATACCATATCCTTCTGCTTTGTGTGTTTATAAAAGCAACAAGGACGGTAAAATCGTCAAAAAAAATCAAATAAAAATTCGAGGGATGACCATTATTCATGATTGTGTTCTCGCAGGGAAATACTTGGTTGTGTTCAATCCTCCAACAAAGATAAACTTTTGGAAAATGGTACTTGGAATTGAAGCTTATAACGACTGCATTCAATATGATCCACAGCTTGGAACCGAAGTGTATATTTTCGATCGTAATGATCTCTCGCTTGTCACAAAATTCACAACAGAACCCTTTTACTCATTCCACTTTGTAAATGGATATGAAGAGAAAGATGGAAACATCTATGTAGAATTTGCCAAATTTGAGAACTTTACTGATATTTGGGCCTACGTAAGAGAATTTCCTCTTGGAAACCAAGGAGTTTGTGCCAAAACGGCCATGAAACCTCGACTCACCTCCATGCGGATAGATCCAAAGCAAGGAAAAATGATTGAAATGAAAAACGTCGGGGACGAGCATCTGGCTGAATTTCCAACGGTGGCAGATTCTTTGGTTGGAAAGAATTGGCGTTACTCTCTTTATGCGACCTCACCGCCGCAAAAAAAAAATCTGGAAGTTGGAGAAACATTTCAAACAATCGGAAGATTAGATCGTAAAAATGATAAACCTCAGAAATTTTATTGTGGTCCACATTGTTATATTAATGAACCGCTACTTGTGAGCAGTAAGGAAGATCCTGAGGAAGGGTACATTCTTAACCTGATCTTTGACTCCCAGAAAGAAGCAAGCGAATTGTGGATTCATAATACGAAATCATTCGAAGGAGAGCCTATCTGCAAGATAGGCTTGCCAGAAATAATACCCTTTGGATTTCATGGGAGATACTACTCAGCATAGTCTCTATATATATAGATATATTAGAGTCCCCATAATCTAAATTCTAAATCAACCCCGAATTTATCTCACTGTTGTGGTGTTTCTTTCGAAATAAAACCTACATAACTCCTCCCTCCATTGATAATCACCTGATTGAAAAAGTAAACCCTCACAATCAACTTCTTTGCTCGAAAAATGCGATATAGAAAATGGATAGTTCTAAAGTGAGAGAATAACTGCCCAAAAAGGATCAGAGACAGTTTCAAGGAGTAGATAGTGCTGCAATCTGTGCAATATCTAGTTTGTTTTTTTGTTGCCAATTTGATTTTTTGTTTTTCGAAATTTGTTAGTATTGATTAATGGAATTAAGATAAATTAGTTAACCGGTATTAAAATTCAAATCAAAATGAAAAATAGTCAGTTAAGAGAAACAGCAAATAAAGAGAATCTCTCGCAGTCGTTCTTTATTCCAGCTAACTCGAGATCTTCATCGAAATCACCCCAACAAAAACAGATTCGAAGCGAGGTGTTTGCAGAGCTTGATAAGAAGATCAGTTTACATTTTAGTGGAAAGTCCGCAGTGCTACAAGAACTCAGAAAGGAACTCAAAATACTCTCAGACAAGTATGAAGAAGAGATCCTTCGGAACCAGCATCTATCACAAGAGAAAGAGGCTCTTAAGAAAGAAAATGCAACCCTCGGAGAAATTATTGATCATCTGAGAAAGCAAGTACCTGAAATCGGCGCGGAGAATCCAGAACTCAGCAACGTCCAAGAGCTGCAAGCACAGATTGATGAATTAACACAAGAGTTGTCACAATATAAGAGAACCCACATCGAAAAAGAGAATCTCTCAAGAGAGCTTGAGGAAATTAAGAAAGAAAGAGACTTCCTCTACATAAATATTGAGCGGGACAAGGCCAGCTACGAGGCAAGAATCCGAGAATTGAAGGAAAGTTATGCACAGAACAATTTTCGAATTGAAGAGCGCATTCTTGAAGAAGCTCGGTCTAAACATATACTCAGCAACGACTTGAATAAGTGCCTTGAACAAGCAGAAAAATGGAAGCGGTTATATCTTGCAGAAGCAAAAAATGTACTCAGCCTCCAAAAACAGTATAAAAGTCTGATTGAAGATAATAAATGTCACACTGAGTACATACTTGACTTGGAAAATAGATTCGAAAAATTGAATCAAAATTACTATGAACTCTACAATGACTATCACAAAAAGCTAACTGAATTCAGAATTGAGAATCTGAAAAATGTTCAGAATGAGATTGAAAAACACAAAAGCAGCCTTTCAACTCCTGAGTATTCGAAATTCGAAAATGCTGTTTTAGTTGAAACCTTGCAAGAAGAGCTGACAAAAGAAAAAGAACGTGGGAACGATCTTCGAATACAGATCAATTTATTAGTGACAACGAAAGAAGAGTTGCAACGAAATTTGTCAATGTCAAGACATCATGCATTGGAATTGGTTTCAAAACTTGAAGACGAGGCTGGCAAAGTTGCCGCACTTGAAGATTTGAGAATAGGCGACTTACAATATATTGCTCAGCTTGAAAGAGATAAGGACTTGTAATAGGTTATATTTTTTTATTTCGTCTGTTTTCTATTTATTTCAAAACTTTACTTCGATGAAACAAACCTGTCTTTCAGCCTTCACATTAAAACCAAATACAAAGAGCTTATAATAACTTTTGGAGCATACTGGGATGCCTTTTTGCCATCATAACTTGCCATCAGATCATGGATGTCACTCAGATCCAATCAGAATTGTTTCCTTTCTAACTAAGATATGCTACTTTGATCGGGAATCCAGATCAAACAAGACTAGCTTGATAAAAAACTTTTGGTATTGAAGGCGGAGAATTCAAGGGTTTGAAAAATATTGAGAAGAAGCTTCAGTTCAGAACTTCACATTAAGCCGAATTTTGTAAGCTAGGAACTTACACTCAATGCAAATCAGAGAATCACCTTTGATAATCCATACCGAATATACTTATTTCTGTGCAAATCATAAAATTTAACACCTGCCTGAACTTCATTGGACAGTGACAAATCTTACCAGAATGTACCAAAGACGCAATTAATAAAAATTAATTTCAGATGGAAAAGCTCATTAAAGCAAACCTTGATTGCTTACCGAATGTCCCAATCCACATCATTATTTCTTATCTGAGAACATCAGAAGTTTTAGGCTCTCTTTGCCTTGTTTCTAGATACTTTTTCAAGCTGCTTGCTGGTTCAAAGCCTGCTCTGGTTAGCTGCATTCTTGATGTAATTGGGACAACTCCAGAATCCAAAAAGAGGGTAAACGAATTATCTCCCGATGCACTCAAATTTCTGCTTGCTCGCGGTTTACCTCTCCTATGGAAAAAGTGTTATGAATTACCTTTTTACGGATATGCAGCCGACAAAGGATGTGACCAAAATGAATATTTTTTCTCTTTTCATGAGATATTTATCAAAAGAAAGACTCAATCTGAGTTATATTCTTCCAAATCTTCTGCTCCATGTCATATTGCTGGAGCTCTTGCTTGGGATTATCTTTATCTTCAAGATTCGTTGGATAAGCTCAAAATGGCAGGACCACCTCTTCAAAAAACATATTTGGAATATAAGAACTATCATACCTCTGCAAGGAAAACAGTAAAAGGAGTACTGAAACAGCATTTTGATGCAGGTGAGGATCCTAGTGATCTTTCACTCGGAAACAATATCGAAATAACATGTTTTCCGATAGTTTGCAGAATGGGAATAATTGCTGGATTTGATGTAATTCGACCTCGAGATTATACATGCCCTGTGAAAACTCTCATGCTCTTCGTATCAGAAGAGCCTCTACCGTTTAACGATCCTGTAATGGAGCGCTTTAATTCTGCTCAAAAGGTCGAAGATGTTCTAAATTTGTACTCAAGCGAAATATTAAAAGAAGTGCTTCCTGAGATCTACTACACAAACGTACCCATACTTCAACACTTAATGATAGGAAAATATCCAAAAAAACCTTTAGATGAAGCTATTGGATCGAAGCTTATAATTTTCTCGAATAAGTGTATGAATTCGACAAGTTGTGTGCGACCAGTGATATGGCTTGAAATTGCTGGGGAGAGTGGATATGCTCACGTCAATATCAGATTACCCAAATCCAATCTCTTCTGTGGAAACTATGTCGCACTTAAAATGCTTGCACCAGCAATGGTGATGCCCGAGCCTGAGCCAAACATCGACATATCATTATTCAGAATAACGGGAACATTATTAGAGGATGGAGAAAGTCTTCTGCCGGTGCTCACGAAAGTAGAGAAACCTATCGATTACTTAATAAAACCAAATGAGTTTCTTGAAGAAAATGATTGGGAAGATATCTCCTCAGGGTCGGAGGAGTCAGAAGAATCAGAAGAACCATGAGCGAAAAATGGAGCAATGCATCCCACACAAAGTTCGTCAGCTCTATCAGTTCGAATTTGTCATTCTAATGATGTCTTGGAATATCACGATTTTTCTTGCCTTTTCACTCAGCCTAAAGTTGTTTTATGTGAAGAAAAGGCCCTCTAATTCGATGATGAGGAAAAATATTCTCTATGAATGTACTTAAGGTGTGTGGGTTCTCTTAGCTTCTTCATCTATAGGCAATTTATGTATTTGGATCTTTTTCATTGATGTTTCAAAAAACTCAAAATTTATTAAAAGGAAAAGTATTTCCAACAATAGAGCTTATTATTGCATGAGTGTCAGTCTCTGAGAGAAAAATGTTCCATGCAGTCTAGACGTTTCAATCTCGAAGCGATGCGCAAGTAGAATTGGCCTTCATTTGCTTCCAATTAGAATTGGAGTAGGTCTGCCCGCAAATAATTTCTTCAGAGTAGCTAGATGATACAACGCTTTGAAAATATTTAATCATGGTCTCATTCAAAATGCTACTAAGATTCATTCAGAATACAAGACTTAAATTTACATCAAAAAGTGGATTCTATATCTCATAAAATTTCAAATTCCGGCATTTTTCTTGAGTTTGGTTCAATCAGGATCCAAATTATTGAGAATTGATTTTTATTTTTATAGAAAAAATAAAAAAATGTTCCAGCACTGAAAATCTACTTAATACCCCTCAAGTAGATGCCAGGCTGATATCTTCCGCAGCTGTGATCGGTTTTTCAAGGGGATTCTTTCAATTATGTAACACTTGAAAATCTCTGAGTCAGATGAGAGAGTAAAATTAAAGAAATTAAGATTGGATAGTAGATGGAGTTGCTTGACTTAGTAAGATAAATAAAATAAATAAACATACAAGTTATTGTAATTTACCCCAATCATGAACTCTGAGGCCCACCAAAAGATTACACCTCAGCTTAAAAAAGGCATCATAATGGTAAGGCTGATTTCAGTCCTTATTGGCTTGCTCTTTGTAGCGATCGGACTGCTTCCACCTCAGGTCGGTATGATGATATCCGTGATTGTTGTTATTGAAACAACGCTGAAATTAAATTTCCCACATTCTTATGCCAGCCAAAATTTCCAAAACCTTCAGTTAAGCTGCTCTCCACTATGGATCCTCGCGATTGACCCATGTTCGCTAGCCTATGCTCAATTTATGACCATCGTTCACGCTCGAAACCTTGTTCTTGAGGAAAATAGAAAAAATTTCAGAACTTTTTTCTATCTCCTTCTTCTGACAAATTGGCTAATAGTTATCCTATTCAAGAACTCACTCTTTGATGAATGTCCATACACAATAACGGATAATCTTCGGAAAGACGCCGGGATTATTATTGCAGCCATCCACATTAACTTTTCAGCAATAACCAAACAAATACATGTGATTCTTGGTGAGCTCAAAAGGTCTCTCGCAGAGGTTAAAGAGCTCAACGCTCAATTAATGGTTGTGAACAAAGAACTTCAGCAGTCTCTCGAAGATAAAGATAACTTCATTCTTCTCTTTTCTCATGAAACAAGAAATCCTCTCAACATTCTCATTGGAAATCTAACTCTCCTTCTTAACGAAGTTGCGTGTAACCAGGTCAAAACAAAACTTGAACGATGCAAATTTTGTGCAGATTTGCTCCTTCATCAGCTAAATAACATCCTTGACTCCGGAAAACTTACAAGCAGAGGAGCTCTAGAGCTGTCACCTACCTCTGTAAACTTGTTTGACTATATTCAATCTATCTCAAGTTTCATGGAGATGCTCATCAAGAAAAAAGGAACTGTCAAATCTGAGCTGATTATTCCTGAAACTTTACCCGTAACTTTGAAATTCGATATGCAGAGGGTGACCCAAGTATGTCTGAACTTGTTAACGAATGGACTCAAATTTACGGAGGCTGGAACTATATCAATGGTTATTCGCTATATTCGAAAAGATGTTTTAGAAGAATCAGATTATTACCCATCCAGCGACTTTGGATATCGGTTATTAAGATCCTCGACAAAGAAAGTAGCTGCCTCACCAAGCTGCATTTCGGATATTGGAGAAGAAATTAATCTGGAAACTCAAATTGCATACAAAAGACAGTTCACAAGAGAAATCGCGAACTTAGAAAGCAAAAAGAAGGCCTTCATGGGTGTCGAAGCCCCAGAGAAAGGATTTCTCAAAATTGAAATCAACGACACTGGATGTGGTATCCAGCTAGAAGACCTCAAAAAGCTGTTCAAAAAATTCTCGCAGACTCATTCTGACGCTGCTCAAAGGCAGCTTGGATCTGGTCTGGGGCTATGGATAACAAAGACTCTTTGTGAACTAATGGGAGGAGATGTAAGAGCATTCAGCGTGCCTAATATTGGGTCATGCTTCGTCGCAATAATTCAAGCTGATTGCCTTCCTTCTTCTCGTCCTCGCTTCTCTTCTTCTCAATTCTCACAAACACTGCCAAATCCTATTTCTTTCAAAGAGCCATCCACAAAAAGAATTCTCTTGGTGGACGATGACCCTTTTAATCTTGAATTTCATACTCAAGTCATCAAATCATTAGGATATGACTCCATCGAAACAGCAATCAATGGTTTGAAATTAGTCGAGCAATTCAAGAAGCAGCCTGAGGGGTATTTTGACTCTATCATTACTGACGTTTCAATGCCTTATCTTGATGGTATCGAGGCTGCTCGAGTCGTTCGAAAATTTGAAGAAGAAGAGAACAGGAACATAAGAGTTAAGATTGGTTTTATTACTGGTCACTCAAACCACAGAGATAAGGTGATTTGTGAAAAAGACCCTTTGAACTGTTGGTTCTATCTTGCTAAACCGATAAACCAAGCAATGCTTGAGAGCTTTCTTACTCCTCAAAGCCATCTTTCTTCAATATCATTAAACAAGCAGGAATTGCAGACATCTCCATATAAAAACGTACGTTCAAATTTTTCGAGAAAACTCTCGACAGAGATCTGTTCATATCCTCTGTTGCATTCATCATTACCAGCACCATTAATTCTCTGCGTTGATAATGATATTTTCAATCTAGATTTCCTGGAAGAATTGATAAGAAGCCTTGGACCAAGAACTGTAAAAGCAATCTCTGCTGAGGAAGGCCTGAGCATTATTAAATCTGCGATATCGGAGAACGTGAAAGAAAAAATCCCAAGCATTGTTCTTATAGCCTGCAGAATGCCGAAAATAGATGGCTGGACAGCAAGCAAGCTAATGAAAGAAATGGTAAGGAAAGAATCAGGAATAATAAATATCCCAGTGATTGGGGTGAGTGGTGAGGACAAACATCAGATTCAAGAAAAGTTCATATACTCAGAAATGGATGAAATTTTGCAGAAACCGATTCAGATAGAGGAGCTTCAAGCTTTGCTGAGGAAATATGTTTAAATATATATGTATATGTTTTATTAATATACGTCTCTTTGCGGCAAAAGTAGTATTCTATTCGTTTGTACATATCCACAATTGCATGTTCTACAAAAAAAATAGTAAGCAAGAACACGTGAATATCCTCAAAAGCCTATTTCAAGTAATTTCGTAGAGTCACAGATTTAACACACTTTTTATTAGAGAATAATTAATGGAGTATTTAGTATCTCTGCAACATTCTTCTACTCTATTGTTTTAAGAGGCCGTTCTTGTATTTTTTCGTTTTCTTGATTTTTTACTGCTCAGTCTTCCATTTCAAAGCCTTCAGGCTGCTGAAATGACGCCCATCAGTAGTTCCAGACCACTTTCAAGCATTCAATCAACTCAGGTGAATGTCAGAAAAAAGAAAAAAAAAGTAATTTAATTCCAATCAAATTTAATCGTCAAATTAATTGTGTTCTCTCGGAATGAAATCGAATAACGATGTTATTGGCTAATAAAAAGTTTAAAATTAGATAAGGTTTTCCAAACATTATTCAGATTTAACTGTTTTTCATGAAATGTAAATTAAACAGATCATGCACCTAAGTGCAGTACGTCAACGTTCGAAAACTTTATACTTCAGTAACCCTTAAAAGCTGGCTCTTCTCTTGTTGGACAGAAAAAATTAATTTAACATTACATACCTTTAAAATAGATTGATAAGTAGAAATAAAATACTGAAAAATTGAAAGGAATAGTTGACGGTTTCTGGCAATGTTTGTTGGCCTCTTTTAAGTCGAATCTCGTTTAGATCAAAGAAAAGTACGAATATTTTAACATTAACTCAAAGTAAGTATGAACGTGTAAGAAAAGAAGAAAAATGTGAGTATTTTCTATTGCTCTTCTAGCATCCCTAACTGTAAATGTTTCAGATTCTGGCAGAAGGAAAAGAAGGCATTCTATTACTATATCATTCACACAAAAAAATTCTAAGGACTTCAGAAGAGTTTCTATTTATTCTGTATGATTCTTAAATTGGATGCCTATTCTGGAGTAACTCACTTCGTGCAATTAAAGACTCAAGAATAAATGCTTTTATTTGAATATTCTTCGGTTCTAAATTTCAGTATGCATTCTGCTTTTGTTATCAATAAAAAAATTAGCAAGTGAAAGAATTTTGAAAGCGAAAAAATTTTCAATACTACCTTATGGATCACCAATTAGACGGAAATTTGCCTTTAAGTGAGCAGCAGAAACCCATTATGGGTAAGAACAAAATCGGCCGCGTGCAGAAAGCAATTCTTGCATTGAAAAATCAGGAGTCAGACGGGTCTGAGGAGACTCAAGATGAGGAATATAAATATGTGATTGCAACAAAACGGATAAGGTACTTGAATCCAATGCGGTTTTACGTTACTTTTGATGTAAGTTCCTTTTTTTGAAAAATATGTGGTATAACACGTATGGTCAATAGGGCCATACTTTTCCGACATCTTCTGATGAGTGCTATGCGCCATTACACATGTATAACTTGTCAAATAAAGTGTACAAACTGATTGTGAATAAAACTACCGGAGACCTCGCATACTGCTTATCTCCTCAATATGACTATGGAAGCCGAGTACCTATGTAAATTATTCCTGATTACAGCTTATCAATAGTAAAACGTTCAAGAAATTTTATAATAGAATACCTAAAGTCCCTGGGAAATAAAGAGCATTATGAACTTGCTTTATCTTTCGGGAGATTTGCGGCCTACAGAGACGTATTGATATGGCTAATTATCCAGCAGTTAAAGATTTTCATAGGAGTTTGTTAAATCTTTCAAAACTGTTCCTGCCTTAGTAGAATTCTTCAGGTCTCTCAGAAACGAAAAGTTAAGCCAGTCAATTCCTCAAATCGCTGAAATCAGAGTGTACAGTCCTGAGACAGATGGCTTTTTCGTTACTCGCTGTGTATTAAATAAGCCTATGCAAAAATTACTTGGGATGGATGTCAACGGAGCTGCCACTGAACTTCTTCACACAGGAATAAAATTCCCTCAATGCTTGAGCCAGTCAGACTCAGTCAAGATACTTCAAAAGTATTATGATTTTTACACGAAAAGATTCAGTTCGAACTTTGAGAACGGAACCGAAGAAGGTGAGATCATACACTTGAAGCGATATGATGGTGAAGGGATTGTAATTGCTGTCCAATTATCAAAATTTAATGCTTTACACACCTAGCCTGTAGAAATGGATGTCACAGGAAAATTGATTTTGTACGAAGGAATTCCGACTACAGTATATTCTTACCATGTTCAGAGTCATGAAAAAGCAACTATGTCTAAAGATGAAAAGAACAAGGAAAAAGGGATGCTACCTCGTCAGGTAAGCTTTAACCTAATTTATTTGAGTTGACTGTGGCTAGACAAACCAAGAAGAATTGTTTGCTCTTCAAAGAACTAAGCAATCCGCAGTAGAATTTGGTAGGCGATTCAATTATATTCAGAAGAATTTGCAAGAGGAGCCTGACCAAGATCGCGTTTGCAAAATAAAATACCTGATGTAGATTCTGAAACTCTTTAATAACCGCGAAAATTTGTGCCAAAAACAGCTCTCAGAATGCATGCAAATTTTCTTAAATTATGCTAGTTCTTAATATTCTCTTTTTGCTCAAATATTTGTTGCTATGAGACCAATTCGAATCTATATTTAACAGCAATGGAATATTGCTTTCCTCTTCCGTTTCAACATTTAGATGAAAACTAGTTCACAGCCACAACTGGTAGGGGCTATCAACTCGGTTGTTGGTAGGTAGTGTTATAAAAGTTTTGTAAATTTGATAAATCGCGAGTGTGTGAGGAATAGTTTTTCCAAAAAAGTTAATTCATTAAACTTAACAAAACCCGTCATTTTCTTTCGATTCTTGGCAATATAGTCGGGGGTGAAGTTGTGAATTTCTGAATCGGTTTTATTCATTACTTATCTAACTGCAAATAATGGTGTTATCTTAAAATAGAAGTTTCATTTGGTATATACAAGTAAAGTTGACTGCTTCAGCAATATTTCATTTGGTCAATAAATGTATGCATACATTATTAAACAAAGGAAAACGTGAACCCACTCTTTGAAAACTTCTTCAGTTAAGAGCTCAGTCCTTTACTGACAAGCAAAAGGTTTTGGAGCTCAGATTCAATACAGCTATTAAGCTTTCGAATTTCTGCAAAACATCGTGACGGGTCATTTCTGTTTTTGCACTTTGAAACGTCACCAGTTTCTCGAGCACAAACTTGGAAAATTGAGCGATCAATTACACATAAGGTTCGCTTCTCTGCCTCAGGTTCTCGATAGCAATCCTTTAAAGAAATTATTATCAGTTAAGCCAGATTTGATCCAATATTTCACCAGGATTTTCAAGAATGTAGTTCTTGCTGTGTCATCTTCAACAATATTAGAAAGCTCCGAATCGGTGAAATTTGAGCAAGCCTTAGTCAAAGCAAGCATTCCTGCAGAAATTTTCATTCTCAGTTAATGCAGTAACAATTTTGATATCGAATAAAATTTAATTCTTATTAAGCATGCATCCTTCGCGTATTTGACTCTCTGTCGCCACGTAGAGCAGAATTTATGTTACTCGTAATCTTTAGTGTGTTGAGACGATCCAACTAATTATTTTATCAATATCACTAAGATCCTTGTGAGCTGAAACAAATTGGGAAAAATATTTAGGACTGCTTTATGCAGTTGATTCAAGATGGTTGGTACATTTCCTTAAGCTTCATGGAGAATATTAATAATGGAAGAAAGAGAGAAAACAATTTTAAATGAAGGTCAATTTCAATTCTCTATTGTAGAAAATTACTATTCTCAATCAAGTTGGGTTGTGTACTGAAATTTTACTCGGAGGAGCATGATAGCTAACCTTATATACCAGTTAATGCAATGGTACAGTTCAGTAATAAAAACTACTTCACATATGCTATAGTCAAAATACTTTCTTAATTTTAGTATCAAAACTTGTCAAAAAAAAAAAAACAAAACAAAAACTATATGAAATCTTGAATTTCGATTGTTTTCAACTAATAGTTTGAAATTAGTATTTTCCACGAAACACTTGAATTACAAAATTTAATAACTTCGAATTCAAATAACCTATTTATAATTATTTTTTCCAAAATTCAAGCTTAACACTCGAAGCAGTCTATTAGATGCAAAATAGGAGAGAAATTTTAAATTGCAAGAAAAAAAAAAAAAGTTATCGGTAATTCAGAGTCATGGTAATAATGAGTATCCTGAAGACTGGGAATTATAAAATCTATTGCATCTTATCTTCAAAATTAAAAAGCTGTCAGAAAGTTATTTGGTATTGCTATATTGGAGTGACACCATCAACGCTAAACATGAAAAAAGTGGATAAAAGAGTCTCTATGAAGAATGTAATTAGTTATGGACCCGTTCCGATCGAAAACACCCTTCTATAATGGAATAATGGCCCAAATTAAATAATAAATCTTGTCATTCTTTCTATCGGAAAATGGGCATCAGCGAATCATCTTTCAGATTCAAACCACTTTCATTTTCAACATACCTTGCTTTAAATTTGGACTGCTTTGTGTTCTCTATTTCTTCAAAACTTGGATCAATGAAAAAATTGTGATATTACACAGAGTGGGGGTAATATGGAGATTTGATTTAAATTGTTGTTTAAAATACTGTCCCTGAAACTACATACAAAGAATTTCATAGATGAAAAATGTCAAAACCACGGGAGTTGACAATTAAATGAGAGTCAAGATCAATATACTATGCCGTAGAGTCTCTCTCAAAGCACAATATTTCTTCAGATATTCTCCCTCATATGTAATAATCATTGCTTCTAAAAAGCTCTCGAGTGTTGAGGTTTTTCGTTGCAGAAATATTTTTCTGAGAAAATTTAGAGAACTGTGTTGCTGTCGGCCCTATACAAAACAATTTCAAACTTCTCAATATTTCCAGATTTTAGGATATATATATTCATTCTCACAGCTAAATGACCTATTTTCTAGTAACTTTCATTGCTTATTTTCGATCAAATAGCTATCGTATCTTTGCCATGTTTCATCGACGATTTCTCCCTTCGAACTGATAGCCTTGTAAGAAACAGTTTCATTATTCAGTTCAATAAGCCAGAAATGATTCAATCTATTTCGGTATTTAGTAAATATTCCTGTTGAATTTTCGAGCGGTAAATTAAGGCAATAAACTCCCCAACAGCCTTCTCCAATGTACATTGTGCCATTCTCAGTTGGCGTCCCTCCTCTCAAGGGTTTAGTTCTCTTAAGAAGATGAGCGTGGTTCTCCCATGCACTCATGTATCGACTTCGATCAAACTCAGGCACCCAGTGTTGCATGCCCATGACTATAACACTGGCCACAGGATCCCACAATCCAAAGGCCCAATAGATAGGTGCATGGTAAACTGCGAATTTCGGCAATGATGAATAGTTTTTATTCAGACTTTTCATCCACTCCAGTTGTGTTCCGTTGTAATCGGCGAGATAGCCACAGTCCAAGCTCACTTGAAGGGTTCCTCCAATAAGATGATAAAAATAAGAGTTTCTCTCGCTGGTTGGAGGCACTTCTTTGACTAAGCTTCCGTCGTTTCCGACTCTAGAGTGCTGTGGGAAAAATGTGAAAAAAGGTGGTCCATCTTCCCCTTTGGTCACCGTGCGCATTGAGAGCGACTCAATACCGACGTCATGATTGCCTATTGTGAAAATAATTGGGATTAGCATCCCTTTCACACTATTCATTTGCTCAAAGATAGACAGAAATTTGTCCCAGGCGTCATAACAAGTATGCATACCGTTATCATATGCTAGGTCGCCACCCATCACAACAAGATCAGGTTTATACTCTGCTGCTTGAGTTCCAGTTTCAAATGACATTTCAAGAAATCCGGCATCTCCTCCAGTGATAATACTGATTTTCCTTTGAGAGGAATTAAGGGGAAGGGTCTGGTAAATCTCTTCTTTCTGTAGTGTGCCATCATAGTAGATGTTGATTCTGTAAATAGTGTCTGGTGTTAAATCGAACAAGTAGACTGAATGTACTAACCTCTGGCCAATCCACTCCACAGCTTTAAAGTCGTTCACATGTGTCTGGATACAGATATCTGCTGGATCTCTTTGTTCAAGCTCTCTTTTTGTGGAAGAAGTGATGGACGTATTGTAGCAGACGACAGCATGTGGATGTTTAATATTTGTGTGAAAGTTTATGAAAACTGAGTCCGAGGCATTCTCTGGTAATGTGGCGTACACGTGACAAGGAGGTCCTACGGGGCACGCCTCTGGTAGTGTATATTCTCTGGTCAGGCTAGTACTAAATATGAACCCACTGACGCCATTCTCAAAAGTTGCCTGGATCTGACATATTCCTCCAAAGATCACAGGACCTGATAATATGACGACTGCTGTAACCAGAGACGAAAGGACCAACAGAATCCCCGATCGCCGAACGTAAGAAAAGCACATGATGAAATATGAAGAGAAAGTTGCAATTGCCAACGAATAGTAGAGTTGCATTGAAATGAGTCCGAAACCTTGCAGAATAGATAGATAATAAGCAATCACCACGAATGTGAGCAATGCTGATATACTGGAGAGCAAATGTAAAGGACTTAAGGTTTTGGTTCTTCGATTTTGAGCCGGTTGTAGCAAAGGAGAATTACGCGTTGCAGGAATCATCCTGTTGCCAAGGTAATTCAAGAAGATAGCAGTTATTGTGAGAACTCCAATGCCAGGAAGTGCTTTTTGCAAGTCAACAAGAGCAAAATATTCCTTGTAGGTCAAATATTTTGATGCATAGTAGAAGAGGTAACTTGCAGAATCCATCTCTGATTGAATCTATGTGAAATAAATTTTCACTGGTAAAATCGTGAAATTGTTTAATGTATAGTCTAAATTAAAGAAAAACGCTCTTTAAATATCCGGTTTAATTTGAGTCATCGGTGTCATTATTTAGACGAGATCGACGTCACTATCATCTAATACCGAACAGAACAGCAGTAAGTCGTCGGAAGGAAGGAAGGGCAAAGCTTGCATTCCAAGAGATCATCTAAAGAGGCTCATTGCTTTGTTGTTGCTACTGGTAAAATGGTATCAAAGGAAAACATAGAATATTGTTCAGATTTTCAATAGTATTTGACAAAATCATTTCGCAAGAAATGGTATGAAATGTTTAACAAAGCTGGCTTAATCACAACTCCTGGTCAACAATGTCATTTGTCGACTCTAATGCATCTTCTTCGATCAATAATTCATATATTAATAGACAAGAAATTCCAACGCCTCTTGTTGGCCTGAAATATTTTCTACGTGACGAGCCTATGCTTTTAGAAGACATGAACTTCTCTTTTTATCATTCGAACAAACACGAAAAAAAGGTCCGATGTTTGATGAAACACCTTGGAAGTATTTCGGTATTCAAATAACACACACATAGAGGTGTAATCCCTGGTCCTCACTTCAATAAAGGACACAAATTCTTAGTTGTGGTTTCAATTGGCACTAACTAAGTCGGCACGATTGATTACTAGCAGCTTTTCCATCAAGCAGAATTCATATCAAGAAAACTAACAACGTAAGTAAAAGCTTCGACGTTTGAACACAAAAAATGTAAAAGTTCAAGTAATTGTATGATAGATGTCAAATGTATTTTTCGAAGGTATTATTGGCTTTAATCTTTCCAGTATAGTGAAATAAAATTTTACTACACTCGATGACTCCATCCATAATTACACTCAGCCAAGTATAACATGGGAAATTTACGTCTCTCTACTGAGTAAATTTTCATCTAAGACAGGTTTTGCCCTTTATAATATCATATTTTGGTGATAATTGAAGGTATATGAAGTCTATTCCTTTGGTTAAGTCATCCTGACAGTTCACCAAAACAAAAACAAAAAAACCAACTCATTATGTTCTATTTAATGCATTCAATAGTTTTACTTTATTCTTACTATCTCATCTAACTTGAAGCTTCTCTTACTTACTCCTCAAGGAATTTTTTCATAATTTTTTCACTTGATTTCAATACTTGCTAAAAGCGATATTACCGGTTTTAAAATTTATCAAAAGAAAATTTTTAACTTCTTCTCTGACACTAGTTTATAATAATTAAGATAGATATTTGAAAAAAGTTGGAAAATATCTGAATAACTTATTTTGAATTAAATTATGAAATTTAATTATAAGTTTCAAATACCAATCTGCAAATCGTTGTAATGAGTAAAATATTGTTAAGGAACGATAGTAATGGTGTGTCTAAGATTCCTATCAGAAATCCAAACCAAAAAAAAAGAAATATGCTGTATAACTCTTAGGTAAATGGCACTGGTGAATTTTGAAGTGTTCTTAAAGTAGAAGACAAATTTTGAATATTTTGACGCATATTTCAGAAAGATAAACAATGAGATAAATGTAACAAGAGTGTGAATTATTGAGTCAGACACATTCTATCAGAAGATGTACAAAGTGAATTAACGGACATAGACATAAACTATATCTATCTAGTTATATACAACATCGAACTAATTGTAATAAGTTGCCTTTTCTGGAGGATGAAATTACTACAATGTACTATTTGAAATTATAAGTTCCGATTTAACTTCAAAAATCTGAATTGATTGTCTGAGGAACCTGTTCACTATCAATTCACACCATATTCACTCATGTTTAAACTTGAACAAATAATAATATATATATTTCATTATTCAATTCTGCAGTGAGTAAAGTGAGTGATGTAATTTTCTAATCTCAGTTCAGTTGGCAATAATTTGAAGCCAACAACTTCCATTTTGTTCCTAGAACAAGAGTTATCTTATTAAAAATAGGAGTTATCCATAATCAGCAAAAAAATGCGTGCATGGAACTTCTTGAATTGCTCTGAGTCTACAATTCTATCCGATTTAGGGCTTTCATGGTACTGGGAGTTAGACCGAAATTTTTCCCAATATGACGAGGTGCTGAGACGAATTTCCTGTTACAGTTTTATTGCTAACAGAGAAAAGAAAAACCAGAAAATTGAAATTTCAGCTGGTTCAACCTTAGGCAGGCATTTCTGAAAAATGAAACTTATTTTTTTGTCTGTCCTAATAATTGGAGCCTGATCCAAGAGAAGCATTCATGTATATTATTGGTTTGCGACGAAAATTATAGAAAGATAGGAGATGAAGAATTTTGAAAGCTTTCGCATTTTCGTTTTCAGATTTATCAAATGAAATAAGCCAGTGACAATCTCGATCCAATCGAGTAATTTGTTTTCAATAAGAAATAATTGGTCTAATTACATTGAACTAAATATAACATCTTGAGTCTAAAAATGAGTAAGTTTCAAAAGGATATTAGAAAGCTTTATTTGTTTGATATTAATAGGAGCTTTTTCGAATTGTATTTATAATGACTTTTGGAGAGATAAGCAGTATTGTGTGTGATCTGCCTTCCAACCTTACGCTTTGCAACAGAGCATGCACACAGTGAGACAACATTCTCATTCTCTTAAGTAACCTCCTGAAATAAAACTTGCAGATTCAAAACGTCTTCCAGATTAGATGGCCAAGAGAATCATAGACGTCTGAAACAACCTTTTGTCAATCAAATTGAAACCAATTCAAGTGACAGATTTTAAATGGCATTATGTTGTTTCTTGAATGAAATGATTACTTTTTCTCCTGGAGAGCGTTTCTGCTTTGATCTACAAATCAATTAAAATATTAAAAGTACTTGCTTGAATTTTGATGTGACTGAATAAGAATAAAATTCAGTGATAGGTATGGGGGTAATATCATTCATCCAAACATGGAGACGTTGGTTAACAGAAATAATATACACTATATTTCTAACAAACTTAATTGAGGATGCTCGCTTAAATACAAATGTTAATGTTAAAATTTCATAGATATGCACCTGCTGAAAGCTCATCAAGTCTCGAAAGTTAAAGACAGAACATCTGAAAACTGTGATTTCTTGGTAGATACTCTTCTAAAGGTTAGAAATCACCACTGTTCATATTTTATTTCACTTTTGCTACCTTCAAAGTTAAAAATCTCAGGGTCCTTATTCAAGCTTCAGTCCCACGAAAACCGTTGAAAAGGAAAATTTAATTAATTTTAACAAAGTTTCACTACTACCAGTCATGTCAATAAGAGAGGAATCAATATTCCTCAGTCATGAAATGGCCCAAATTTGTGACAGCCCTGAATTTGTAATATTATGTGGTTGTATAAAGTCTTATTTCAACATATTCATAATTACTTGAAAAGTACCTGATTTTGAATTTTGTTTGGAATATTGTTTAAGATAGGGCAGCATTCAAATGAAAGTAAAAGACGCTCTCAGCTCAATTGGTTGAATAACACTTAGGAGACGTTATATAAGTCAATTGGGAAATATCTCTGCTCATATTTTAATTTTCTTAAAATTTTGATTGAGATTAGTCAATCTTTCTTTGACACCTCTTTCAGTGGATTGATGCAATGATTTTGGAATTGATCTTTCTGGAGAGACAAGATTTGGTTGGCTATATAGAGATTTTATGCCAATGTTTTTGGTTCTTGGTTTCCTCTTGGTTTCATCTTGTAGACAGGCTATTGCGTTGTGAACTTCCTCGAAACTGATTAAATCTTTTTCCTTGGCCTCACTCGCCGCAATTCCAAAATTAATAGAGCTCTCTTGGGTGAAAAATAGAATTTCTTCTTCGCTGATCTCCTCATCATCACAGTTGAGGTCAAAATCACTCATTTCGGTAAAATTCTTCCAGAAGAAGATTGGAAAAGAGTCATCACCAGAAAGATCTTTTGAAGCTCTTTGTAGAAGAGCTAGGTTATTCTGTGCTTCTGAGTATTCATGGATACTCTTTTCAAGCTGAGAAAATATTTGCCGTAACGCGTGAATCATAATTTGTCTCTCTGAATGCCCGGAGGACGGATTGGGGATTAACCCAAAATAGTAGTTCCGACTCATGTTTGAACATTCCTCTTGGATGGCTTGCAATGGTCTAGTTTGAGAGATGTTGTATTGCTGAGGGATACATGATTGACGAGGCATATTGGTGCTGGGGTGGGGATTTAAAAAGGTGTCTCGATGGTACCAATCTTGCTTGGTAGGGTCAGTTGATCTTTCACTGATCCCTGTTGGTCTGTGGGGCAATGGATAACTGATATAAGGAGTTGAAATTGGGTGTAACATAAAATTTAATCCAGCTTTATCTTTGAGACCCATGAATTCTTGAGATAGAGTGCTTCTTGGCCTCCCTGAACCATAATCGTTGCTGCTAAATGGTGGCAATGTCATGGGGCTTGTGATCATTGAATGATCAAACGATTGGCTTTGTGCTGGATTCTGACATTGAATCTTAGTGAGCTGGTTATTCTGGAAAGAATGATGGATTGATAGGTTGAGGCCTTGCTCCATAACTGATAGTGTACACTAACTAATTCAACTAACGAGTTTTGTAAATAATGAGATTATAAATTCGATTTTAAAATTTGTATAAATGAGTGACCAGAAATTGGTAAGTTCAGAGCTTCTGGGTTGTTATAAATTTTTTTCAGACCAAGAAATCAGGATACCTAACACAATTTATTAAAGGGAAAATTTGGATTTGATTGCTTGCATTCTTAGAATTACCGATATCACAACGTTTAAGATCTTTTTGCTTTGGGCTAGAGTCATCTTACAGTAGGCTTGAATTTGCTTGAGCAGAAATTTTCGAGCAGTATCACAAAAAACAGCTCAGATTACGAGCAACCGAGTCTCTAATTTGGATATTTCCTTTTAGTATTATCTCAACTTCGGTTTGAACTACTCTTATCAAACAAGCTCCCAAATCTATTTGAGAATCGGTGGGTTAATCAGATAACAAATTGCAAAATTCGATCGAAAATTTCTATCATTTATCAAAACGTTTTTCACTAACAAATAAGAGAGAATCATTTTTAAAAATTTTTGTTGCCTCTTTTGTTTTCCATTTATCTGATGATTTCAGAACTTTGCTGTTGAAATAAAACGAATGAGCACTCAAAGCTAAGGAAAGTTAGTGCAACCCATCAACTTTCGAATCTCGCTTGATAGACTCAAAGCTTTGCTGCTGTGATCGTCCTCCAAAGATTTTCTCTAAGAAAGACTCGATAAAAATACGCTTAGCTAAAAATTATATTATTGATATTAACTGAGTTGCTTTTGCAAAAGATTCAATGTTACAAAACATTTCGATTTTCAAAAATCAGTCTGATTACGCGAAAGGCACAAACGAAATTTTCTCTTGTGATTGTCAGACATTTCATGTCATGACCTTATATTGAGAATGGAACTTCTATAAAATAATTCTTACCTTTTGCATTTTCTAAAGAGGTAAAATCTGCGAGAACTGATCAAATTGGTTCAGATGTCTTCACAAATTCTCTGGTTGACTTAGCGCTTATGGGGGAATTGTATAAAACACTCCATAAATTGTAAGTCTTAACAACAGTTTTTGCGACAATAATACATAGTAATCGTCTTAATTTTTATTGTAATTAAGAAGTTCGATCTTTGGAACAATTAAGCCTCAAATCCTCGATAGAGAGAGGACTAGAAGTTCGACCTTTCAAAGTTGAATTGTAAACCCTAGCCCAAAACATTTCAAATTAGACATTTGTTTATTAATTCATACAATTCAATACTCCAATGTTATTAGAATGCAACATACAAACATCATCATTGGCTTAATTTTTACTTTGAGCATTGTTGACTCTATATTAGATTAAAGTTCCATAATATTTTGCCTTTGGGTATCTTTTTGTAAGCTCTGGCCAATGAACAACGAATCTATTAGTGTGAAAAGTTTGATCCTCCAACAATTGAGGTAAAATATTACCTATCAACAAGTCTGTACAATATTTTCCCGCTCAATGATAAATGATACACCCTTGCGTAACTCTCAATAAATAGCACCTTGCACCCTGTGTAGATAAGTAGCAGCTAATCATATAATTGTAAGTCTTCATGGGCCAATAGGAATATCAACCTTATTTAGCAGAATTGTAAACACCACTGGAATACAGGTACCAGGACCGTTGCATACTATTGGCAGATATATTATAAGCAATCTGTCAGCTGCTTGGAATACCTGTAAGATCTATTTTTCCTCTCGTTGTGACTTTCCAGTATGTAGCAAAGAGGGAGTATAACGTTGTGAAGATAGATGAGAAATAAGATTGACCAACTTCTCTGCTTCTTGGTATAACAATCCAATCTATTTTGTTGATGTTAAGTTTAACCTACCAAAATGATCACTCAAAGCTGCAAGAAAGTATGTACGTTATTTTTCTGTAGGAAGTCATATATTTTTCCTTCGCTAGTTTTATCTGTGGCAGCCCGGACGAAGATGATTTTATCGAATTGGCTAAAATCATAGTCTTTGTAAGTCATTAGCATTTCCGTAGTGTGACCACCAGATCCAAATACTATCATAATCGACTTGGTTTGATTTCGCACTCCAGGAACCATTTTCTGAATAAGTTTGCTGCCCACTACCATGACGATCCGTACTAAATAGTATCCCAGCAATACACTCAGGAACTGCCGAATGATATTCACCAAACTCCAATCCCACTGCGAAATATCCCAAAATGTTGTCATTACTTCTTTTATTAAGATAATTATTAGATTCCTTAAAAATTATCCTCGAAGAAAAAGCAAAATAAATAAATTCTTTTTCACATTTCCACGTGCATAATGTCATCCTCATAATACATGCAATTTTAGAAACCCATTAAGTACGTTGCGAACTAATATTTTGTCGGTTAAGACTACAGAAATCGTTGACACAATCACCTGATTTAAGAGACCAAAATAGGTTCATTTCAGATCAATTTAATGATGAACCTCTGTTCCTTAGAGTAAAATTTCGGAAGATGGTAGTATTATTTCAATAGTATAGGTGTTATTGCTAAGTCACTGAAAGGTACTCACTATACGACTCATGCTGACATAAATAACTTTTTCCATTCTCGTTTTAAGTGGATTGTGCTGATAAGAATAATATTAATGAACCACGATGAATGTCGTGACTTCCTCACTAACTTCCAAGCGAACACATATCAATCTCAAATGAAATTAAATTAATAAACATCGCGAGCTCACAAGGGACAGTTGTTTCGGGCAATTGAATCAATGAATAAAGAGCCTCACTTTTTATCAAGCTAGGTCTCTTCGCTTATTCCTCAAGTTATATTTAGGTCTGTTTTCTGCACTATAACAATATATAGAGCCATGTTCGAATTTAGAAGTAAATTCAGTCGAGATATTATGTAGAGAAGCTTCAACACGAAGCACAGCAAGCTCCTTGCTGAAATAAAGCTGATTTTATTAATATTAACCAATGCGCAGCTATTGTAAGACGACATTTATTTCTTGGAGCACATCAGTGGCTATTGCTACTTAATTGGTCCGACAATGATGGCATCGATTTTCAGAAAGACTCTAAAATATCCTTCTTTAATGGCTGGCTCTTTTTGTTAATTATGCTATGACATTCCAAAAAAAGTGAATAACTCAAATCCATATTATGATTCTGATGTGTCCTTGTAATAGACAAATTCATGTTTAACTCGCCGATAAGCCGTTGTTTTACTTGAAAAACGAATATAAAGCACTTTAAAAGATTGCTTCAATGAATTACCAATCAATCTGGAACGAGGAAAGCAACTTCGAAGAAGAGAAGGCTTCATCACTTGAATCTGCTGCGAGCAACGACAGTAATCTCATAGGTTTGAATCCAGATGGAACTCTCATGAAAGGTAGGAGAGATTTTACTCGAATTAACTCATAAATATCATCTCAAACAGCAACACCTGCATTTAAATATAATGCTAAGCTCGAAGAAGAAAATAAATACAACGAGATGGCACCAGGAAGCCAGTATCCTTAAATTGCTTGTTGAAAATACGTTATTTGTTTTGTAAGGATTGTTTACATCATTGATCAAGAAGAAATCATTTTTTTCGCTGACGCAAATGAAATCCCAGCATATTTCGATGATTTTGTGGACCTCTACCTGAAACACCAACGCAATTTCTTAATATTTCTGGTGATAGCCATTATTTCGGAGATTTTATGCGAGTTATTGGCCTATTTCAATAGAAACGACACTCTTGCGGAAGTAAATCTGCAATTCTTAGCTCTTCCCTTACCTTTACGTAGCTTGAAGTTTTATACCCCAGGGCTTCCGATGCAGCTTTGACAAAGTTGCTTTATTCAATTATGATAAGTAACAAAAATTTCAATTCTAAGATCCTAACATCCAAATAAAGTTGATGCGGCATTTGCAGCTATTTATTACACTTTTGGGTTGACTGCAATATGGAAGAGATCATCCAGATTACTTGGATTTTTTACAAATTTGTCAATGCTGGGATTACTTCTCGAGATGATTCTAGCATACGTTGACAGGTAGTTTTTTACTAAAGACCCTTATGATTTTAACTTCCACTATAGGTTCAATTTCTATGTTTTCTTGTTGAGATTCATTGGACTGATATATTCAAGGTTTTTAAATCAGATACTCATCAGCTTGCTGCTGATTCCTCGTGTTACGCAGCAACAGAATGCCTGATTGAGTTTTTATTAATATGCAAATATATAGATACCTCTTACATCTATCATTGACGGTTTCTTCGTCAAATTATCAGAATTTCATAAATTTGGGGGTCTTAAACTCTATGATAGTATCATTTTTATCAGATCTATGTGCGCCTCTTAAATAGCATGGAATTCATTTGCAGAGAACGGATATCTCTCTTCTTTTTTTTGATGTAACGATCTCGATCCTAAACCTTCTGATAGGAAATCTCTCTCAAAAACCAAAAAAAAAAGCGAGGAGAGAGCTAACATCAATAAGAAGCGCCAAAAAAAAGGAGAGAGAATTCTGTTAATCTCATTGAACAAAGCATATTTATGGAATTTCTTGAGAAATGCATTTACTTTTTTGTTGGCTACTAGCTAGCGTTCCTAATGCTTAACGTGAGTCAAGCTGGCTTCTTATAATGCATACACACAAACAAACAACTAGGTTCTAAATTTTTAAAAATCTAAAAATTTTTCAAAAAAGATGTCCTTCTACACTAGAAATCAGGAATCGTTCTTTTGGATGCTGTCTTCGTTTCATATTCGTATTCAATGTTGATCTTTGGTTTCTTGTTCTGCTTTCGAGGTTTATCACCAAATTCTGCCGTATCGTAATTTGGCCTTGACAATCCTATGGAATAATTATTTTCGATCTGAATTAGGAAAAAAGTCAAACCTCCTTTGACTGGCACAGATTCTTCGTCCTCATCCTCATCTTCTTCTAAAATTGGTTCCAATTCCTCCTCATCTTCATATTCTTCTTCGTCCTCATCCTCATCTTCCAAGTTGTTGTCAATTATAAATTCTGATTCTGAAATCTCATCTTCATCAACGATCTAAGATAAATTTATTACTCCATATGCAGGTCTAGCAATTTTACCGATCCTTCATCGATGTTGTCCTCTTCGTTTACAGTTTCTTTTCCAGACATTACTTTATTGAAAACTTTTGGGTTGTAGTTGTATATCTCGCCGTATGTTCCTGCTTTCAATCTTTCAAGCAATTCTTCTTCGATTGAATTTTCAATTTTCGCAGCGATCTCAGCCTTCTTCTCTCTGATCTTATCTCTTCTCTCCGTCTTCTTTTTGATCGGTACGATTTCAGGCCTAAATTAGAAACATCACAAATGACTGGGTAAGTGTTCGAAATGTCAGGAATTACATTCCCTTGAGCTTGAGTTTTCTGATTCGGTTGATCATTTGACGCAGCTTTGTAAGTCTCTGCTTGCTCTTATGGATGATGAACTTATTCCAATATTGTAAGTTTTCATCTATCTGCTCCAACGCCTATCCCAAAGTGTCTGAGTTAAATTGCTCTTAGTGTTGTGTGATTGTTTACTTTGGCATAATTTTTGTCGAGGGGTATTTTTTCCCACATCTTGGCCGGAGTATGACACCTTTCCGCTGTCTTCATATACAAATAGCAGACACCTATTAAACTGAGGACCAGTTCTCGACAGAATTTTACCTTCTTTTTCAAGCACAGTGGCATACTGACTGTTAGCTAATGGGCAAGAAGATCGCGTGCAAAGTCCAGTCACGTTGTATTCATTCCTGCAGAAATTCTGGGTTGCTGTCCTGAAAGAAATTTCAATAATATTAGTGTTATCCTGGCAAAGACGTCTTTCTCACTTTATTCTAAAGGAGCAGTGGTTATGACCGATGACGCTCCAGACTACTTCGTCGATTTGCATTTGTTTCCGATTTGTACTGATTAATTTATATTTATGCCAATTTAAGACTTTTTTGAGTTATGGGCTTGATAGTGTAAAAGCCCAGAAACTGCATTAATTCATTGTATTTGTAGATTTTCCGTTGTTAGAAGTTGATCAAATTCTAGAAAGAGTCACTAAACACGAAGCCAAGATTTAAATTATTTCTCTGTATGACCCTCTCAACTTTAAAGAATGCCGACTAGCTCTGTTAATGTAAATTGTCTTCTTCCAAGAAAATAATAAAGCTAGCTCTTCTTATATAACATGGATTGCCATCCATTGACATATCTAATCAAAAGATAAAAGTGAAGAATAATGCGACGAATCACAATTTCCAATAATAGTATTGTATTGCTCAAGGATAATTTCTTTTAATTGTCTTTCAAGATGATGGATTTATTGTTGATCATTCACTTGCGCTGACCATTTATGGATGCTGAATGAGTTGCCGCATATATTGGACAAATATGACACCGTTCTCTTCCAGTTGCTGCTATTTATTGCTGATGGAATTTGCTTTGAGTTGTTTTTGTTGGATTTTGCAACTGACTATACTTCGCAAGTAGCCCAAGAATGCACAATAGTGTGTTTTCCCTTTGAGAGATCTGAAGAAATTTTATTTTGATGGCAGGCAAAAGGCGATGGACAGACTGCATACTCTCTTACGGACAATATTTTCGTGCATTCATGATATATGTCACATCGCTATTGAGGTCTGCTTTAGATTGAAAAATATATGGCCTCTCAATATTCCCACCAATAATAATGTTTGATACTTTATATTCAACTATGGAAGAAGTTGAACTTGGTCCTAGCAATAACATACATTTAACTTGACTTTTGGATGATCATGATTTCAATATTTATAGTTTAACACTACCGCATTTACGCATGAATTACTTAAAACATTGTGATAAATTCCTTTGATATATGATGAAAAATACGTGATTCATGATATATTGCGTGTCAAAAACTAAGCTGATTGTTAAAGGTGCGCCTATTATTTGCTTGCATGTGAGTGCTTCATAGACAGAGGGGCAGATTCTTTTTGTAACTTCACCAATTCTATGAAGACTTGCTCTAGAGTTGTGTTGTAGATGGAGAAATCGATTATCACGTTCTTATTTTTGAGGTCTTCCAACTTCGCAAACGCGTCACTAAACTTGAAATTATCCGGTTGCAGCTAGTTTGTAATAAACATTCACATATTAATTTGGACCAACAAAAATCAGCTTGAAAATACCTCAAAAATGTTTGTGGTTTCCTCAGCAGTCTCAACTTGCTTTATATCCTTAAACAAGTCTTGCATAGTTCGAACAATATCCTCTTCCGTTATATTGCTGCCTTTTTGTAAAGATATCTTGTACCCTGATCCATATTGAGCCTTCAAATATTGAGGTGTTCCGATACATACCAATCTTCCATTGACAATTATACCTAAGTTAAATGATTTTAGCTTCAGATTTAATTACAAGATACCATACCAATTTTATGGCATAGAGATTCGGCTTCAGTCATTGAGTGCGTGGTTAAGATACCCGAAGCGCTTCTAAAGACAATGCTCTTGCTCAATAGATCCCAGATGAATCTTTTTCCAACTGGATCGACTCCAGAACTTGGCTCATCGAAGAACTGTAGAAGAGGTGAGCCCATGAGAGTGCATGCGACACAGAGTTTTCTTTTGTTTCCTCCGGATAGATTCACAACAAGCTTATCCATGTATTGGGTGAGATCGAGTTCTTCACAGTAGAACCGAATATTTGCCTCAAGTTCTTCTCCTGAAAGGCCTTTGATTAGACCAAAGATTTTGAGCTGCTCTCTCACAGAGAGTCTTGACCACATGAAATCAATCTATTTTTATAGAACATGCATTCATTGAAAAGGGCTATGAGTAACTTAATAATTACCTGAGGACAAATTCCAACCTCTTGATATTCTTGAGGTGTGCAATCTTCTATGGGAGTGCCTAGGAGAGTAATGTTTCCTCCAGTTCGCCCAAATGCTCCCGTGATCATATTGAATGTGGATGACTTTCCGGCACCGTTTGGACCGAGTAAGCCAAACATCTGGCCAGGTTCAACTCCAAATGAAAGTCCTTTGACTGCCCAAAATCTCTGTTCGGAAACTGTTCCATCGATCCGAAGTTTGGAGAGGTAAACTTTCTTGAGATCAGTGACTTTAATATTATCTCGATTGTTGTTTGCATTTAGTCGATTGATCTCTTGGTTGAGATCATTCTGCTCGTAGTCTCCACCTTCCCGGTAATTTTTTCCGATAACTTTTGATTTTGCCATGGATTTTGCCATTCCTTCTTCTTGCTCGTGGGTTTCTTCTTGGAAAGTGGAAAGAAGATTCGCATTCTGAACTCGAGTCTTTCGTTTTTGAGAGTCAATTATACTTAGTAAATAGATATAAAGTATGGTCTGAAGGCCCATGATCAGAAGCCCGATATAATAGTTTTTCCCATAAGCCACGTACTTGCCCTCGAGACCTGTTCCGCTGAAATCTTTCCCTGGATTGTAGGCAACCGCCAGGGCAGTTAATGCTAAAAAATAGCAATGAGACTTTTTGAAATGAGCGCAAATAGTTTACAATCATTATAGGCTTGGAATGGCCCCAATATGTAACCAAGGACTCGACCAAACCATGCTAATAGAATAATATCATTGTTGGCTCCGGCACCAGCAAAGTTCGCTCCTATTGAGGATATACCTAAAGTTTATTATGAAAGTAAGCAGAGGAACGAACGGACGCTCTATACCATAACAAGTGAGTCCAAAAAACCTGAATGCTGTGGAGGCTCTCTCGTACAAGAAAGAGAAAAGGAACGTGTAAAGAATGCTCGCATTGAAAAAAACCGCATATAGCAAGTAAAACCAGAATAACGCCGCAGGGTTAGATAGCAATGCTAAAGGTCTAGGGAAAGGTGGTTGTAAATGTGAGAATTTTGAAAGAAGAAGAAATTTCTTACTGAATGGCAGTAGCAACAACCATGATGATTAACCAGATTACACCAACCAAGGCATGGAAAAAATAAGTTCCAAGCCAATAAGGTACTCTTCGGCATCCCATGACGTTTAGAGCGTATCTACAATTAACATTAGCTTTTTTGTCATCTTCTCAGAGATGCTACCGAATTTTCAGTTCTTTTTCCTCAACTAAGTATCCACAGATTGGAGAGTTTCCAAAGCAAGTTGACACACAAATAAACGCCACCATGGTGAAAAAGGCATTCTTTATATAAACATTAGTTTTCATGAAAGAAAATAGTTTATTACTGCGGCATTGTTCATTGCATCTCCTTTTTTGGTGAAATTGGCAGACATGAATATTCCAAAGATGAGCAAGAAAGCTGGAATTATAAGCTGCACGAGGAATTTGGGTTGCCTCCATAAACCAAAAAAGAATCGGATAAACATGCTCTGTAATTGCAATGAGAATGAATAACTGGGTTCTAAAGGTCAAGAGTCAGACTACATATTTGAAATTTGCACTACTTGATTTGACACTTGCCGGAGGGACAGCTTTAGACTCGCGTCTTAGTTCTTTTCGACTTCTTTTCATGAAAATTTCTGGATTTGTGAACATTTCCTCATTAGTGGTGATATTCACGAAAGCATCTTCCAATGAGTTCATTTCAAGACTGACCTATGGAAATGAATAAATCAGCTTGGTTTTGATTTTGTTGATGATCGTGGTATTTACCCTTAGTTTGGGATCTTTCTCAAACTCTGCAAACAGCGCTGGGAATTCGGCTGATTTATGGAAAGGTAGTGTCACATTCAAAGTATTTTCAGCTGCGTATCGATTTTGCGTCGATCCTTGTATGACGGATGTTACCATATCTAAAAACTCCGCCTTCTTCGATATGAATTCTTGATTATACGCTTCTGACCTAAAAAAATTTTTACATTTGCATTCTTAAGTCCAAAGAACCATTTTCTTACTTTGGCTGAATGATGAGATGATAACCAACTCCGAACTCCTTCTTGATAAAGTTTGTTGATCCTTGAGCAAAAATTTTTCCTTTTATTAGCACGGCTATACGATTAGAAAGCTCATCAGCTTCTTCCAAATGATGAGTTGTCAGCACGATGCATTTCCCTTCACTTCTAAGCTCTCTAATAATATTCCAAATAGCTCTTCTAGATTCAGGATCCATTCCTGAGGTTGGCTCATCCATGAAGATAACCTTAGGATTCCCAAAAAGAGCCATACCCAGACACAATTTTCTCTTCTGTCCTCCTGATAGATTTTCAGCAAGCTTATCTCGAGCAATTGCTTCTGGGAGTCCAACTTTTTCTTTAATTTTGGCCATTTCACTTTCAAGCTCTCGGGGATTAACACCTCTCAGAATCCCAACTAACCGAAGATTCTCGTCGGGAGTACATTCAGGGAAAATGAGGTCCTTTTGAGGGCAGAGACCAATAAGTTGTCTGCATTGGTCATAATTGCTATCAAATTCCTGTCCATCATCTGCAAATTCAGCAGATTAGAGAACATAATCAAAAAGAATTGTACAATAAATATTTCCTTCATCAGGCGTATATAATCCTGTGAGCATGTTAATTGTTGTTGATTTTCCTGCACCATTGTGTCCGAGTAAGCTAGAGCAATTTGATGGGGGTTAATTTGGAGAAAAAAAAGTGCTTTCATAATTACCAAAAGATTTCTCCTTCGTTGATGCCCATAGTAAGGCTGTTGACAACAGTGGTGTCTCCGAAAGTTTTCTTTAGATCTTGGATAAAGACGACATTCTTTCCAAAGAACAAATTTTGGACTTTTGTTTCATAACGATTAAACTTACTTTGGTATCCAATGAAGCAGAAACGGGCTCTGCGTGAAGAGCTGAAGTGCTATATTTTGCAGCTTCAAGATCTATTATACTTGAATTGTTATTGGAACCCAGCAGAGGCTCCGCGAATTTGACTTTTCTTTCTGGAAGAACTTGCTTTTTTTTTCCTTTCATACGTCTTTCTCTTCTCTTAAGCACAAAATATTATTGGAAAGTTTCAAAAATATTACGAAGTCCGCGATGACGTACAAAACAAGGAAGAGGACAAAAGAAGCGGCTGTGCTCAAAAGTGCGAGAGTTAAAGAATAGTCAACTTCAGTAAAGTGATCTCCTGTGAAAGACTTGGCTAGACCAAAGCTCATACCAACTGATGGAAGGAATAAGCTCAGCAGAGATAAGGCAGCACTATGTTAGTTTTTCAGTGGTCGATAAAGGTCTTAAGTTTTTAATATTTACTTGCCATTAATTCCAAACACCCCTGGAAAACGGTATACAAAACTGAGAAAGATGATTAAGTATCCAAACGTATCACCGGCTTCCGAGGAATCATCGAAATACAGGCTGTAGAGAAAGGCAAAAATCGCAATTTGAATGCACGTAAGTATATAAAGCAGAATCAACCCCGCTAAACACTAAAGACGGTTATTGTTAGTTCCAGTAAGAAGGCAAATTACTGAAGGTTCAACAGCCCCAGACAGAACAAGTCCCACAACATTTGGTATCGAGGTCTATGGCAATGTCAGCAAACGAGAGTTCAACGTTCGATTTTACAATTATGGGCATCAAGGTTGCATACAAGAAAAAAGAAACCCTGTAAGACCACTTATTGAGACCATTAATCTAAGGTTAAAATTAGACGAACTGAGCAGGTGGTGCTCAAGGAGTCTTACTTTCATGAGGTCATAATGCCCACTCGTTCTCTCTTCAACTAGCAGAATGATAACATTTCTTGGGAGAGGGATAAAGGCCAGAGAACCAAATTGGACGATAGAGTCTTGAAAATTGGGATTTTGGGCTAATAACGTTCCGATTATTGAGATAATCGAAAATTGTTGTTACCAGTAAAAACTGTATAAATTCCAAGGATCATTGGAAATATAGCCATCAGTATTAATCTTTTGATGCCTCTTCGGTACACATCGGCTCTCATAGCAAGTAGAGTGGAAGTTTGCTTTCCAAAACTCGACATTTTTGTCTTTGGATTGTTTAAATATTTTAATAAAATCTGAAAATCAGGATTTATATATGCATGAAATGTTCAATGACATTTTCAATATATTCTGCTATTGCTGTAGATGTCATAAAAAAGTGATTCTAAGCTTCCTGATTCAACTTTGATTAGGCCCTAAGGAAGCTGCCCGATTTAAGTACGGGCTAGCAATCGGTGCAACGATATCAGTGAGAAATTAATGAAGATAAACTTCATTAATTTAGATTTAAAATCATAAATATGATTCGTTTACGACTCCTAAATAAACCTTGAGTTGATTTGAAAGTTACTTCACTTGTCAGAGAAATTCATGTAATATGCCAGAGTGTATGGACTCTTTGGACAACTCGAGCATCAATCTTGGTCACACTTGAAATTGTGATTAGCTGATTTTAGCCTTGCTTTTGATTCGAAAATAAAGTCATATAAAAGATATTCATGATAGATAATAAAAATTTAATTGATTTCGAGATTCTTCGGCTAAGCCTGTATCCAGAGTAGCTGGTCGGCTGATGCTAAAATTGAAATTTTAAAAATACCAGGTTATGAAAACATTAATGTATGAAGGAGAGTGTAACATCGAATCAGAAACCAGCGCAATACTGCTGAAGGTAGACATAAGCCATTTTCTCTAACAAAGATAAAGCAATAATCAAGGCTTCTTGGCTACAATAAATTATTCATTCTAACAACTTCAGATTCTACATCTAAAAAATTTCGCTTTTGTTTGCTCTTGTTTTTTTGAATCTTAAGTTTGCTTAAGGAGTCCTCCAAAGGAAGGCTTTCACATGCCTGACTTTCGCTATCCTAATGATATGAGTGGATTTAATTGAAAAACATGAAAAAGATAGACCTGATCATTTGTGTTGAGAGCAGCTGGCAGAGAATTAGTATCGCTGTCAATATTTTTAGAAAGAGAAATGAATTTGGTCTTTTCCACTGAAATCTGATTGGGCTTGAATCTTTTGCTTACTCCAGCTGCAAGATTTTGTTCTTTTTCTTCAAAAGGGACATTCTTTGCAATATCATCCGTCACTTTAGAATCTTTAGACTGTTTATTCCGATTGACTTTGATCTTTTTTGGTTCTGTGGTAGTTTTTAACACTCTGATCGCTCCTAAGTGGTCATATAGCAATGGGTTTTCAACAAATGCTCACTTTTCTCAGTATTCCAAGCTCTGAGTTTGTTACAAAGTTCTTTCAAATCTTCACAGCCGGCGGCCGAATCTTTTCCAGTCTCCTTCATTGGATTATCAATACTGGGTAAGTTGGTCAAGTGTGTTGGAAAATCGTTCTTTGAATCATGTTCGATATGTATCATCTGGCTGGTTTGTTGAAAATCCTGTTTTTCCTGAGCTGCATATCGCGACTGCAGTCCTAGTTTTTGAGAATTGAATTGAAGATCAATAGGTGTGTAAGATGTGACTGACCAATTTCAGCTATCGAAGCCATATCATTGTCAGCAGTAGTAAAGGGTGTTCCTTCGATTTCATCAAATGCATCTTCATCAGAATCGTCTAGTAGATTCAAGACTCGCTCAAGATGTTTTGCTGTGATCTCCATTGTATTTCCTCGACCTGTAGCAAATAGAGACTGGCTGCAAATACTCTCATAGTTTTCTAATTTCAGTTCTTTCACGGACTTTTGTGAATATTGACTTTGCTTAGAATGACTTTTCTGATCTACAAAAAGTTATGCACACTACATTCGTTCAATAAATGGTTACGACATGGTGGGTGATGTGTTGTGTTGGCAAAGTTTGAACTCTTTTGAAATGCATTTGAGGGAGCCACATCTTTTTCTGAAAATTCTTGGCAACAAATCGTTCCAATTGTTTGATTATCGAAGATATTCATCATTTTCTCTGAAGGGTTGTCCAGTATTTTTGGAACCAATTTCTGATTATCATTGTCTGATATGAACATGCTGTTGAACTGCTCTGAGTTGTGAGACTGATTAGAAGTTGGCATGTGCATCTTCAACTTACTGTTAATAAATTTAATTTCAGTTTTTCTGCAATAACATTCCTAATACTACTTATATCTCTCGAGTAGACTCGAACATCATGAATGTTGTATTAGAATTATCATGCTTAGGGGAACATTAGAAACAAATCTTTGCAGGAGAATAAGTTGGGCTCGGCCCGAAAAAATTTGGATTTTGCAGAGTGAAAGTCTTGAAAGTCTTATTTCTTAAGATTGTTAAAGGGTATTTACATTACAAGTCTGATAGTTTTTTGGATTTATCAGTCGATCGTGGTTCCGATAAAAAAAATTCTGTCTCATCTCTAGCTACCCAAATTTAAGAACTCGGCTTGCTTGCACTCCTAATTGTAATTTATATTTCAACAACAACTACCTTAGAACTGGCAGCTATTCTCACCAGCAATCTTTGTTAAGAAAATTAAATTGACATACATCTCTTGGAGATGATTAGTGTCAATAGTAAGACAGAGCACCGATGAGGTCAGTATTCTTTTGTAACCGAGAAAAACAATATCAGAAACGCAAGCAGCCTGAGCAACACAACAAGAAGTAAATTTTCGTTAGAACTGAATTCAAATAAAGAGTTTTGTTGACATTCAGGGATGTCCTTTTCAGATTTTTTTTGAAATGTAATTGAACGGAAATAGAACATGGTAGTCACCTCCTTTTGACAACTAGAGCAAATGCAAGCTTCTACGAAAACAACGTCTTATTTGTACAACGAGCCATATTCATCAATTTTAGAAAAGGATAGTTCGCTTTTGTTCTTAGCTTCGAATCTTGGCTTGTCCGGAGTTTTTTTATACTGAGCAGTGCCTTCTTCATTAAAAATGATCTGTCAAAGATCCGTCCAGTAAGATGGACATAGCAGTATGTGTTCTGACAAATAGTTCTCTATCAAAATGGAACACCCGCACTATCAATGATTTCACCCAGACATAACGAAGATGCAAGTCAAACACTTGCTGCGTAAATAAAAAGAGAGTGATAGTGAGGTAGGGTTAGATCTTTCATATCTTTCATAGGTGAAACACTATCATTAATTAAGGTCGTCAAATAAGTTTTGGATACTGGAAGTTCTTTCACGTCAGACGCAACATTCCTATCTTATTTTCTTAATCCAAAGCACATATTTTGCAATTTTCAAACTCTTGTACCCTTATTTGTGATTCTTGACTCGTGTTTTGAACATCATCATCCTCACGTCACAGCCAGAAATTATTTAAAAATATTCGAGATTCCTTTTTGCTTCTTATTACGTTTTGCTATTGGACTTTCTTCATATTAATTCGTAGTTTTTTCTCTTTTTACATCTCGAGTTATCTTGTCAGACGAGGCTCAGCAGACATTTATAACGAATTGCGATATTCAAAGACACGTACAGTGTAATCAACAAATAAATAAAAAAATAAGAGAGGATATCCGGAGATGAGAATTCAGAATCATGATCATCATCGATTTTGTGTTGACACAGAACTCTCATCTATATTGCTTGTCTTCCTTTTTGTGTAACAAAAGGGGATACCGACTTAAATTTTTTCGGCGCTGAAAGATTTTCAAGTTAGTACTGATTTCACAGGAAATTTCGTTTTAGAAAAATGCTATCCAATAAAACTCTCATATAATTTTACTTAATATGATTTTATATCATTCTGTCTCTAATTAGATGCACTGTCGGAATCTGACAGTAATTGTGAAAAAAAACTCCAGTGCAAGCTGCTCTATTTAACAAACACATAGATCTTGAACTCATATAATCAATTTATTAATCCGAGAAAGGCAAAACACATATCTTTGCTTAAGCTCATTAAAGACCATGATGCTTGAAACTCAAATGTCAGCTCAATTTTATGGTGCCATGTCTCTCCAACAGCAACAACGAAATATTCAAAAAGATACCAACCATAATTCAGGCAGGACTACTCGATCTGGGACACCAGATTCAAAGGGATACGCCTCCGAATCCCGCGATGAATTTAATTCTGACACTTCAGTCAAAAGTCAGTATATCCTAAAGGGAACCATAGATATTGGGTAAAATTTTGATTTTAAACTTGTAAAGATAACTTTGTGCGACTTCTAGAGTAAAACCAAAAAAGAAACATTTCAAAACTGAAGAAGAAAGATATCGGTTCGTTCAAAGTTACAAAATGAAAATTAAAACAGAGCTTTGCAAAAATTTCGAGCTCCGTGGATGGTGCAAATTCGGAGATAACGTAAGCGAACCTTTAACTTCTAGTTCTTACATTCCCAAAAGTGCTCATTTGCTCATGGCAAGCACGAACTTCAAGAAAAAACACATTTACACTCTAAATTCAAGACTAAACCTTGTCAGCAATTCCATATGAACGGCCAATGCGCTTATGGCATTAGGTGCCAATACTTGCATCTTGAGGCCCTCTCGCCTAATATCTTCTATCAACCATCCTCCAACAACACCTATAGAAATGCTGATCGAATGAATTATTCCTACCCATTCTTGCAAGAGCTTTTCAGACTTGTCAACACTGATTGCAAGGTTGAAAAGATTCTCTCCAAAATTCCCAAAAAGTAAAATTCCTACTAACTAGAGGAAAAAGAATTAATAACAATTTTTAGAACAAGACTTCCAATCTTCGAATCGATAACAAGTTGCGATTCTAACTAAACGCTTTCACAAAATGTCCAATGGAAGCCTTTATATAGTATCTAAAGTGTGTTCTGTGTTGAAATAATTTCTGCAACCTAATTATATTTTAATGTTCTTCTTTCTAACCTGCTTTGATTCTATGTTCTTCTTTCTCTTGAATATTTAGTGAGTTCTATCTTGGTATAATTATAATAATGATCTTCCAGAAACATCATGCTGATACAAAATAATTTGGCTTCTTAGTTGCAATGAGTGATTCAAAAATATATATATAATTCTGGAAGCTGAATGAACACGATGCAATTCTTCGAATCTCTCTTTTGAAATCATGCAAGTCAAGCCAGAATCTTTTACTCTGCTCACCTGCGCTCCTATAACGAAGAACTCACTAATTAATGGGTCCAGCCATACCTCATACACATCAACCCATCCTGGCTCGGGCTGAACACAATGAAAGTTGAAAGTGAAGAGGACTTGAATATTTTTAATTAGCAACTCACCTAATTCCTGTGCCAAGTACATTAACTAAGTCGTAAATTCGCTTGAAATTTTCAACCCTATGGCTTGGAGGGTCTGCAAGTAAGTATTCCCTTGTAAACGCTTGCTTCGATGCCATGACATTGCAGATTCTCGTGCAATATCGAGACTTGAAGTTTATCCTCGACATCATCTTTTGCAATTTATTCTTCTCCTCGAATCTTAATTTTCTTCTCTAAATCAATCTTCTGCAGATCACACCATGAGGAGTGCGGTTATGAATTTTGATCGAAACGATATTCAATAACTCTATGACGGCGAGGATTGGCCTTACTTCCTTTAAATAAGAGTGGTTCAAGATTTTTTGCATTGTAATAATGACTCGACATCCCCAGCAATCAAAGATCAATAATTTTCTTCTTATAAGCCATTTATTTGCTGATAAAAGTCAATGTTGGATGCTCTTTGACGATTCTCTATTAGGCTTGGTCAATAATCCGACAGCCAACTGTCATTTTCTTTGAGCCTTTCAGTTTCCAGCTTGAAGATTTTGAATATTTACTCAATTCAAGTTTCCATAATTCATAGTTTTCAAGCTTTGATCTTGAGATGTTCTTGTAATTGATAAGAAGGAAATTTGCTTTTGATAACTCTTTTGCGTCAGAAATATTTTTCAGCATCTTAAAAGCCTCTGTAAGCTGTGACTGTTCATCATTATCATCTTCATAGAAGCTAAAGGATGAAAATTTTTGATGATCCCGAAATATTTGTAATTGCTATTAAGTAAAATTAATTACTTGAGAAGAAAGAGGCCTAGCTGCGAAGGTGCCAAAGGTAGGCATATTTTTATTGTGTGAGTCGAAAAAATACTTTTGAACAATCTTGCGCTCAAGGTTAAAATAATGTCAAAAAATTCTAAACGTGAATTACTGAGTCTTTGGCCTTACGAATTCTGTTTTTCTAGCAACAGGCTGCCTTACTTATCTGGCTCTTTAGAAAAACCAATCGTTTGCATCATCAACTTCAGAGCTTGCTTACTGCATAAAATAAAGTTTTATGCCGTGTGATCCTTCACCAAAAGCTCCTTAGAGCAACAATTCTCTAAGGCCAGCTAAAAACTTATAAAAAAAATTAATGACAGAGGAAGTGGAAATATTAAAGATATCATCCATGACGCGATGCACGAACGATTCAGAGATGAAACTATTAACAGAAATTAATTCGTCTTCCGCTCTGCTCCTCCTAAAGGCAGGCGATGCTACATATTCATATTCTGGTTGAAAGACTGCTGAAGAGCATCAAACCCCAGAGATTTCATAGTTTATTTGGCTTGATTCGATGTATATTCTTGTTGAGTGAAGTTCAAGAAAGTTCTAAACAAATAATTCATATTTTGTAATTTATAAAGTTTTCACACTTCAACTTTCAATTTAACGAGATAAACCGCAACCATATCCTATTCTTGTCCAAGTCAAATTTTCCAAGATGAACATCCAATTTTCGATGAAGACCATGCTGGTATGAGCCAATTGCAATGAGAAAACAAGCGTAATCTAGCCATTAGCATGTATCTCCGCCATCTCAATGGAGAACTTTTTGATCCGTCGAGCGGAAGGCAGGCTTTCCTTCAGAGAGAAATTCCTTGAAGAAGGGAGAAAGGCGTATGCTGGAGGAGCTAGCTACCAAATTACCAGCTTTGATGACCTTGAGAGACAAATTATGATTGATAGAAAAGGATTCAATGATATCTTCCTCATCAAGTATCGCCCAGACATTCTTTATAATACAGTTTTGCTTTAGGTTCGCATATTGGAAGTCTGTTAAATATCCAGAGCTCGAGAAAATAACAAATTTGTTTATTCCCCTGATGGTATCAATAATGAATTATTTCTCCTCTCTAATTGATATCGGTTGAATGTCTCAAAGGCGATAAACAGCTTTTTCGCACCAACAGCAACATTTCGGATTTGTCAACTATATCTTTTCGGAAGATTTGGCAGTTTTGCTTATTCCTTTTTCAAGCTGAGAAAAGGCCAAGAAAGTAAAATAACCATCCAAATTGCTGTTCTTTAATGAAAAATAATAATAACGCATCCAGGCGAAACTAATCATCGTAATTTTCATCATGGTGGTCTATCATTCGCGATCTTAGTTGGGTTGGGACTCATGTTATTTATTCCTACTCGTCGATATTTCTTCACCAGGATGAAACAAAGTTATGAGAGTGCACTTGTCGAATTAGAAAATATTCAAAGGGCCAAATTAGAGGAAGCAAAGCGCCAAAACATAGAGAAGCTTGAAAAACAAAAGGAAGAAGAAGAGTTTAAGAAATTGAATTAGAATTTGTTTGATAGCTCAGTATTTGTTTCGATGTATGGGGCTTGTATTAAAGTTGAACTCTACCGAAGTATGTATTTATAGGAATTAATTAACAAACAGAAACAAATACTTAAGAAAAGTTACATTTAATTGAAAGATTAGAATATTAGCATATATCAGCAATGGCAGAAGAAGAGAGCCCAAGAAGGCTAAAACCAGATCCGAAATTACTCGCTTTGTTGGATAAGATGACTCAGCCTCTGAGTGAGGTAAGCTTCAGTGTGGAGTTACAAGGAGTTTTTGGGACGCCAGAGGAATGGCTGACGTATGATGATCAATTCAAAGGACTCACTTTTGCTTACATGGTCAATTTCCTGGGATTTGAGTTTGTTGAAGGTAAATTCCTGCTCAACTATCTATCTATTCATCATTTTTATCAATCCTTTATCCCTTATTCGATGTTGACAATTTTCAAAAATAATAGGGAAACCCACCGCTCGAAAATTGACAGAGAAGGAGCTCAAAGAGCAAGAGGAAGCTCTGGCAGCAAAGAAGAAGAAACCTGCGACTGATAAGAAAAAGGAAAAAGAGGAAGTTATCCAACTTTCACCTGAAGAACTTGCAGCACAGCAAAAATTAGAAGAGGAAAAAAAAGCTGCTGAATTGAGAGCGCAAGAGGAATGGAATGCTCTTTCTGAAGAAGAGCAATATTATAGAACCTGGGAAGATCCTTATAAACACGCGAGTATTAGATGGGAAACTTCATCGCAAACTATAGTGAAGCAAGGAGAGCAGTTGGTCGATGTCGAAGATAAAGTTGCTGAGAAAGGAGGCGATTACATCTATTTCATCAAACGGCCACATCCCTCGATCTCAGACGATGAACTTAAAAAGATCGGAAAAGCGAAGCCGAAAGGATTGAACTTAGGAGATCTTAATCCTATGGTATCGAAGGCATGGGTAGACTTGAGCATTTTCCAGACTCCCGGAGTTACAGAAGGATTATTTAGATGTAAGCTTCAACAAGAGCTTCCACCTGATGCGAATCCTGCTGATCACCCGTCCCCAAATCTCGAGAATGCATTTGTAACTATTCGAATCAAAATGGATCCGGCTATCACTCCACTAATCGAGCAGATCAGACCTAAACCCAGCGAGGTGATTCCCAAGAACCAATCTCAAATAATGGGGAAACTACCAGGAACTACTGAGCTTGTCTCTGAGTTTAAAGGACATTTGGCCTTGGCGATGGAGGCTATCGCTGGAGAGTATGCAAATATGTGGGGCAAAGAGAATAACAGTCAATTGGAGCCGAAAAATAGATTGCTGATGTCACAGGCTCAGAAAAGAGAGATAAGAGAAAAGAAGAAAGAGCAATTCCTTGAGAAATTCCATGTCGAAAGAAAGTATGAGCTTGTAAGAGAGAAACTTCGCAAGAGCGTGGTAAAGCTTGTAAGAGATAAATTCCAGAAATCAGATACACTCAACGATATCAATACAGAGACAAAGAACAAATTGTTTAGCGAACTCTACGTTTATTTGATCGAGCAAGTGAAACAGACTCAGGCAGATTTATTGCGAACGAGAAAGGAAGATTTCCATGAAGATTTGTACCATGCTCATGAAGAACTCGTGAAAGATAGAGACCACATTATTTTCTCCCTCCAGAAAGAATCTCTTGCTGAGCGGTACCATCGTTTGGCCCATGAAGCCGAAATCGTCAATAATTTCGAAGAAGCTGAAAAAAATTATAAGAACCTCTGCTCTCTTGATGAATCAAACGCGCAATTCTGGTATATCTACACACAATACTTGTTAAAGAGAGGACTTTTCTCGAAAGCAGAGGAAACTCTTCATAGAGCGCTTGAGTCGAGTCCAGAAAATAAAGAATACCAATTTTTGATGACTTGCTTGCTTGTCAGCAGAAACAGAATTAAGGAAGCATTCGTCTTGTTAAGGTCGATTATTGACCAAGATCCTCACGATAACTTGGCTAACTTGATTGTTCATTATATTTATGGATATATTCTCAAAGACAATCCTAAAGCAGCAAGAAAAAGTCTGGAATTCTGCAAGAAGTTAACTCTTAAAAAGCTAGGCAAGATCCCTGCAAGAGCGCTGGAAAGAGGTCAACAAGAGCTCTTCCCCTTCAGACCACCCAGCGTTTTGGGCCAAGATCCGAGTAAAAAGCTTCCCCCATTAAGCTCCGATGAGCTGGATAATATGTGGATTGACTTGGTTGAATATCTCACAAAAAATCACCTCTATGGTCTGGCTCTGCGTATTGTTGAACCAAAGGAGCCTATCTACGATAAGTCTGTCACAGTTGTGCAATTTTTGCTGGCGAAATTAGAGAATATGAGAGGGAACGTTGACGAATCGATTCGAATACTCGATGAACTGATTGGTATTTATGATTCTCTCAGCTTCATCCTCTAATTCATTGAATATAGAAAACAACCCCCAAGTTGGAGAATTTTATATTCAAAAAGCTGAATTCTGCTACAATTCAAGTAACAATCAAACAAGACATAGCTTTTCTTAATGTTAACATTTCTGGACAGACAAATTCTACGAAAGCGAAGATACTTATCTGAGAGCATTCGGGATCAAGAGCAGCTTTATGAATTTCGAATCTCTTATTCGAGTTGGAAGTCTTTATCTCCTTCGGAGAGCATGGGACGATGCAAAATCAGTTTTCGTAAGAGCCTGCGGATTGAAACCTAACTCTTCTACTGCATGGCTTGGCTTAGGTAATAGTCGCTCTGGTTCTAGTTGTAAATCTTCTCTTCAGGTATTTCTAGTCTTAGACTTGGGCACTTCAAGGAGAGCGAAGAGACTTTGATGCAAGCTCAGTTGTACGATTTTTTGAACGCTGAAATCTGTGGATATATGGCATTGTTGTGCCTAGAAGATAGCGGGAAACTCACACGTGCGATTCAATCAACCAAAGAAATGCTAAAACTTGGAATAAAGAACCACGAGCTTCTAGAAGAACTTGGAGACAAATTTTCTGTGATTTCTAAGTTTGAATTGGCAGAGTCCTGCTTAAAGCGAATAATTGACAATTGGACCTCTCAGAATCCAGATCTCGTCTTCACTACCAATATCGGAACTATTTTTTCAAAACTTGGCCGCGTGTATCATGCTCAAGAGAAACTTAATGATGCAAAGATTCACTATGAAGAAGCTTTGAAGCACGTTGAGAGCGAGGTCGAAAGAGAGAGGATCCAGGGGTTATTGAACCAGATTGGATATTAATTTCAAGGTGAAACTATGAAAGAGTAGCGTAGCAATAGAGATTGAATATTGTTTCGTCGTTTTGGTATTCTCCTATTAAACTGACTTCATAATATGAAAAAAAAATATCTGGAAATTATTTTATCCTTGCAACACCTCTATTTTTGAGTCTTGAAATAATTTTGAATGAGAAGAGGAAAGAAAAATAAGCTCTATGAGTATCAGATATGATTTATACTCAAAAATAGAACCTCGGGAGGTTATTGCTGAGAACATAGTTTAAGAAAGAAATGGAAAAGTTGTTTTTCAAGGCTAAAAAATAGCGGTTTGCTGCAGATCAGAAAGAATCACCGAAGAGATCAGAAGGCAAGCTTGAGGAATGACTAACAACTCAATTCATTCATTTTTATACAAATTGGCCTTAAATACAAATCGAAACAAAAATGGAATTCATCTAGATAGACAGCTGAATAATAACACGAACAAGTATCATTCCCATTTTTATTACTCTTAGGATTGTAAATAGCTTTTTATCTGTTTCTGAGAATCAGGCATAATTTTTTTGGGAGCCTCTTCTTCAGCAGATTTACTGTTTTTGATTCTTTGAAGCGTTTTTGTAGAATCCAAAAGGTCTTTGAGCGGTATTGAACTCTTTCTCTTCAAAGGATTTTCTAAGATATTTCTAACAGCAGCTTTAATCTAGAGCTAGATATATATTTTTGTTACCTTGAAATGATTGACGCGCTACTCGTTGCTGTTATAACCTTGTCATTATTGTTGGGATCATCGAGTTTGACACCATTTAATTTCACAATTCTCCTCGCAGTTTCCCCCGTCAGTAATGTGAAATTGAAATTTTCTTTGGTCTCAGATTTCTCATTTCCAGAAGAAGTTTTTTTAGCAACAGAGTTTAAATAGTTTGGGTTTATTTTTTCTCCAGTCTTATTATTTTTCTCTTTTATTTTTTCTGATTCTGATATCTTAGAATGAAATGCGTTCTCTAACTCAGTTTTCCTTCTTCGAACTTCTCTGTTTTCAGCTTTCAGCTAGAAAGAATACAAACGATATTTTCCAGCAATAGAAAGGGTTGTAGTACTTTTTCAAGCTCTTGAGTCTGAGCTGCTAGTTCAGCTTTTTTAATCAACACCAATTCATAAAAAGTTTTGGCTTGTTCTTGAGGAGTACAAGTTTCTCTTAAATGTTTGTAATAATCTTCTTCTTTTTTCTCTGCAGCGCTAATCATCAGTATTAAGTAAGATTTTGTAGACAAAAAGGCTAGTGAACAGTGCTGTATAGTTCTTTATTCTGCTATAATCTTCAAGCTCTCGGGCTAGACTTTTATTTATTCTCTGTAAGTCACAAACTTCTTTGTCGTATTTCTCGTTCTGATCACTAAAATATGTTAAAAGGTTGACCTTAGCAATTGAGAGATGCTGGAAACGAGTACTTGGTGTATTCAAGCTTCATGCGTAACGTGCTGTTCTCTTGTTTCTCCTCCTGGATTTCTTGTTGCAATGATCGTACCATTGACTTGAAATATTATAATTTGCCAAATGCTTTAATTTACAGCCTGTGAAATCGTTATTGTTGTTTTTTGCTGAAGGTCTTCTTTTAAGTTTGCTAAATTCCGCTGAAGTTTTTTCCCTTCCTTGTACAAGTCCTCATTTCTAGACTAAAGGCGAAGGTTATAAGCAAGAATAGCAAATAATGACAGAGCATTACAATAAGTTCGACGTATTTTTTTTGGTCGGCTTCAGATAATGAATCCAAAAACTCGATTTTATCAGCGTTGTTTTGCGCAGCTGATACATGAATTGTGTTTAATAATAAGATTGACTCGGGATTAAGTACCTGTAATGCTAAAGATGAGTGATTTAACTTGGCCAGTTAATGTCCTATCACGACAGAGAGGACAGCGGTTAGTTCCTTCGAGACTTTGGAAAATGCTATGAAGATTTTTGTGAGAACGCATTGGATCGCTGAATATAAAAGCTCACCAATGAGAATGGTATACATGTCCACAGGCTGAAGCTGACAAATCTGAAGTGAGTTCTTCAAGGCAAATAGCACAAGTCGGGATCTCGTATATTTTTGTGGCGACTGGGTTGTTCATTGACGGTAGATTTGTAATATAACTATTCAGTTTGGAATAAAGGCGCGCTATTTAAAATATTTACATTAAAAAGTTTCACTAACGAATAAAGATCTTAATTGACCTTCCAAATATAAAAATTTGGCT
>ENA-UOTZ01000114-UOTZ01000114.1-compost-metagenome-genome-assembly--contig:-NODE-114-length-60480-cov-7.721007_pt1 | contig 60480 bp, 34 predicted proteins | sample MGYA00238144_ERZ746983 | MGnify/ENA primary metagenome ERZ746983 (study PRJEB28759, sample SAMN06268863) | compost metagenome | isolation source: single cell | place: USA: California, Emeryville, Joint...
ATATAAAATTAGATCAGCATCAAGGTGCTTTTCTACCGAGTTCAACAATTAACGGAAAAGCTTCGATAATCTGTTCGGGTGAGAATGGCACGTTCTTACACCCAGCCAATAGTTTCAATGTTTTCACAACCGCCTCACGATCCTTGAGGCTTGAGGCAAGATCAAATTGAGATGAATTAGGATTCTGTTTGCAGTAGTTGTCGATTTTAGTAGAAAGAGTACTCAAGTCGCCCTTATTAAAGAAATACTTCTTTCCATGGTAAATTATTGCAAAATCAGCGACTGCCTGACCCTCGAACCGTTGTTTTCCTCCAGGATTTACATAATATGTCACTTTTTGTGAACTTGGTGAACTTTCCTTTTAGTTAAACAAGCTGATTCTTCATTTGTATGATTTATACATACCTCTGTGTTTTGGATTTTAGATTCCATACTTTGTGAGGACAGAGATGAATCTTTGAATCTAATGATTATTTAAATGAATTATTTGCTATTTTCATAATTACCGAAATTAGCAACAGCAGTAGTCAGTTGCAAATATCGACAAAATATCGACGAAGTGATGTATTTTTCTTTTTATAAGTGGCCGCTTAAATATTAGTAATCATAATCAGGTTCTTCTGCTGTCATATCCTACTTGCTGAAATTCATTACATTCACTTGTTCACACAACAAACAGCCAGCATTTGAAACGAAATTTTCGAGAAATCATAACTCGCAGATTTTTCAATAAGCAATAAAATTATCAATCTTGCAAAATCAAACAGAAGAATCCTTGGGTTTTTTTGACTCAGGCATGGAAACCAACGAAGAGAATGTCCTCAAAGAACTCTCAAAAATGAAAGGAGAGGGAGTCTATAACTCCAAAGCGATCAATATAATTTGGAGCAAAGAGTATGGACTAGTATGTTATAATTAAAATTGACACCACAAGCTCTAAAACCAAACCGGATCTTAGTTTAAAGTACATGGCAGCAGCTTTAAAGAGGGGTTTTTTGTTCAGTCCATTCCCTGCCTACTTCCAGAGCAAGCGTTTTATCTCGAACCTCAAGGGAAAATTCAGCTTTGGCGTCAAACCAATCATGAGATATCTCTCAAAGATCTCTCCATCGAAAAGGGAGCTGAAAAAATAGGCTCTTCAGTATTTTTGCTTGAAGAAATATATGGCGATCTCGAGAAACCAGACCCAAAAAATAACGATCCTTATCTTCACGACTATGTTCTTCCAGGTTACAGCTTTTTGAAAAAGAGTGCGAGTCTCGTTGCTCGGTAAGTCCTTGTCGTTAATTCAATAGTTTTACACCGGTTGCTAGTTCGACTCTAGAGTCGATAAAAGCTGATATTGATCGTCGTCTTGCTCCTGTTGACTCTGAAAAAGCCAAAAAGAAAGTAAAGGAAACACCCGATGAGAAAGCTTTGCTTCGGCAGGATCTTGTAAAGGCTTTAGTGTATAGTGAAGGTTTGCCACTTTTCGATGTCTACGAAAAAATGAAAGATGTTGAATCAAAAAATTTGTCATACATTGCGATCATAGTACAGTAATTCATTGAATTCATTTCTGGATGCTCAGATTGAGTTTTAATGATAGAATGAACCAGAGTCTTATGCAATTACAAAAGACTAAACTAATTTCTCAGCTTTCGAGAATCGTGAAACTGAAGTTTGCTATAGTGGATTACACCAATGTCTACCTATATGATGTCGAAAGCATGGATTCCGACTTTTGAAGTCTGAATACGGAAGTGGAACGTGCCTTTTGAAGCCGATACGAGTTCATTTTTTACGTCTTTCCATCATTCACTTCTCACACAAATTGAAGAGCAAATACTGGTTTAAAAATGTTAGAGACATAAGAAAATTCAGATTGGGCCGAATCAACACAAGATTCTGCTGATGTTCCATTATATGCAATTGCAATCGTATTATTATAATAAAGCTTTACACAAAAATTATTAACATTGTGCAAGTAGTGCAATAACAAGTTGTTTATAAAGAATTGTATTACAACACTGTGCTACCAAAAAAGGGCCTATTTAAGTGCCATCATTGAATTAGCATACCACGATATTTTGCCTCATCTAATAATTGAAAAATTTTCTGCTGTTCCACTCAGTACACTATTTCTTCTGAAGAAATTTTGTAGGTGATTGAAGAAGAGAAAAGTTCTGTTGGAGTTGACTGAAAAAATTATTTAGTTTTGCTGGAATCGGACGAACGTCGTCAAACTACACAACTTTTAGTTTCCATATGGAGCAGCAGCAATTACCTGGGCCAAATAAGCCATAAATCTTTCCAGATCATGAAGCTCATCATCATCCTTATTACCGTAAAAACTTGGGAATTCTAACCCATTAAGCGGATGGCTCCTGATTTGGGTTGAGGAATTCTGCAAAAATTAGAAAGCTGCCAACAAGTCTCTCTTACGTCAACATATACGGTGTTCTGCAATGGAAAACCCAGACCCACGAGACTCTTCATGTAGACGTCATTAGAAACTTTTTTACAGTAGTCGGTATCATAGATCTCAAAAAAGTAATCCAAGATCCCAATTGCTTTAAGAATCTCCATTGTGAACTAATGTTTGTGATTTAGGTCTCAGCCATATTGTCGAGTAGGCATACCTTTCTTCTGTTTGAGGTGTAAATACAAATATTATAGTTCATAGCAGCGTTTTTTAAAAAGTCATCAAGGAAAGGCCGAGCCACGATGTACCTTGTGATTCCGCCCTTTTTGATCTATGAAGAGATTCATAAGATTTCCATCGTCGAAAGTTTATACCTCAACACTCGTTTTAATAGATTTCTTCTTTTTAGCGCAATAAACTATCACTTTTTCAAGTCCCAAGACCAGAATCTTATCCTTTTTCTTTAGCCATTAGCAGGAGAAGATTCAGAGAGCTTACTGGATCAAACTGGGTGACCAGATCATTGTTTGCTTGTTTGATGGCAAGAAAGTAAGGAATATTTTCGACTGGTTTCGGAATGATTGTTCGTACTCTGGGAGATGTGGATTTAAGTATCTCTCGCGGAGAGAAACTGTTAGAGCCCGTCAGACTTACCTCTTCCATTTGTTTTAAGTTTTGTTAGTTTTTTAAATTGTCTATGCTCTTCGTTGATATAGAACCTTTTGGAACAGGATCACGGGAATAAATAAAAGTTTGTTAATTTTCTTTTTATCAGATCGAAGTTTGAAGAATTTATTAGAACACTAAAAAGTTCTTAGTCTTTCAAATAAAATTCCTGTGACTTTGTTTTTGATAAATCTGGGCCTTTCGCTTGAGCCACTTCACATAGAAACAAATATTTTTGGATTTTAGAATGTTTTGTAACCGCCTTTTTCTAAATCTAATCGCTAAGGCGCCAGAGAATTGCTTGAAAGGGATTCTTCAATCATAGTCTTGAAAGAGAATAATCTATACGTTTCTATTGTAGAGCAGAAAGAGAGATCAATGAGCCGACAATTCAAGGAAATCTGCGATCTGAGGGCAGTCGTACGACAATTTTCTGTCGTGATCCGAGCTCCATATGAACATGAACATCTGAGAACATTAACAAAAAATTAAATGAAGAATTTAATTGCATTAGATTTTAAATGTTAAGGATCGGAACAAAACGAATGAACTCAAAGCATAATGTAATAATTGATTAATTTTTTAGAAAAAACAATTAGAATTGCTACCTCTTTCCTAATGTTCTAACGCTACCCAAACGGGTATGTTTGGAAATTTGCAATGAAATAGGCAGACCAAATCACCTCATAGAATAGAACTATCATCAATTCTAATTGCTCCTAGTAGGATCCCAAATCATTGGAAACAAGATTTGAATATAGCATAATCTGGGACCGTTCAAATAAATGCAAAACTTTACTTTAGCGGCAAAAGGTTGTACAGGCTTTATCTTGGCATTATTCTATGCGAAAAAGCACTTTAATTAACTCTCTTTTGTTCTTGCTCATTTCATGAAGTCAATCTTGACACGTTTATCTCCTATTCAGTCATTTTCACCATAATAAACTCACAGCAAATCTTTGTTTAATATGAGCACTTCATTTTGAATTCAAATTCTATTATCAGAGAAATTAACAATCTACAAATTTGTAGTTGTTGCTAAAAAGTTCCAAATTTCTATTGACCATCAGGGCTCTTCATGATTGTTGAGAATGCGAGGCCAAACATTGATTCTCACAGACTGAGCGGTTTCATAGAATAACATAGTTATATTAATCATAGCTGGCGATTTTCATGCATTATTGGAAGAAAGATCTTATTCAATTCAATTATTTAAAAAGTTGAAAAGAGCAATAAGTTCCTTTTACGGGTCATTTCTTCCCATCTCTTATTTATTGATTTAGCTCAATGTTAGTGACTGATAGCAGTCATTAGACCGGGGGGTAAACTGCAATTAATGTCAAGTATAAATGACAACATCACCGACTAGCAGATGAAAAAGCCGGAAAATTCACTTGGTATTGTTTAGCAAAGTATTTTCAAATAGAACATAATTATCAAACCGCTTGTGATGTTCTACAAATACTTCTAATTATTTTTCATTCTCTCATAAATATGTCAGTTTTATTCTTGTCATTTATTTAGTGTGATTACAAACAATAGAAAGAATGAACCATATTAGCATTTCATTTCTTCTTCATAGTTAGAAGAGAATTATTGACTGAGAAATGAAGAAAATAATTTTAATAGTTTTGTTTTGGAGTCACTCCTCGAGAAAAAGATTCACAAGCATAGGTCAGTGCCTGGGCAAGATTTTCACTTCTTGAGATTAGAGAAGTCAGTCTGTATTTCTCACAATAAAATTTACGGCTAGCAATAGTGTGGAGTTATCTTTAAAACTAGGAAAATTCCAGAGGTCAATAACGTCAACTTCAGCCTAACTCATTCAATCAAGCGCATAAAACTCACTCCTCTTCAAAGACTGACGATGATTGCCCTTCTCGCTCAAATTCATGGATCTGCTGAGCCAAAATATCATAAAATAGCATTTTGTAAAACAGGAGAATTTTATAATCCTTAGGCAGAACTCCCGGAAACTGATTGAATTTGATTCAAATTAAAATAGGCATTACGTTCAAAAGGCGCATATTACAAAAACATTATAATTCTATTTATCAAAGATGAGCGGTAGAAAAAGAACAAAGGACGACTTTGACGGAATCGAAGAGTACAAGTTTGTGAAACAAGTAATTCAGTATTGCCACCTTTATCATCAACTTTCTTCCATCAGAAATTCAACGACTCGAATGAAAACTTAGATTATTATGAAGAATCAAGAGCATACATAAATTTCAATTGGAAGCAGCCTGCTAATCCTTTGCAGAGCATGCTACTCAACTCCAAAGAGAAGAAGAAAGTGCTACGGTCTCACGATTTCTCGGACGCTGAGCTCAAAGTGAGCCCTTTCACCTCTTATTTTAGCTCTAATAAACTCTAGCCTGATCATGAGAAAAGACCACTGTATGTGCTTCCTAACAACGTCATTTTCCTTGAAGCCTTCTCGCCCTTCTATAAGTCTGCTTGTGACTTCCTCATTGCCATTGCCGAGCCACGCAGCAGGCCTTCATTGATGCATGAATTCGAAATCACCCCTTCATCATTATATTCGGCGGTCACTCTAAAATATACTACTGAGAAGATAGTCTATGTACTCGAAAAGCTGTCGAAGGTACATAACAGCATCTGCTGAGAAAACTAACTTTCATGGCATATTTAGACTGTGAAAATCCCATCATCAGTCAAGAAGTTTATCGCTGAGCATGCAGATAGCTACGGGAGAGCAAGATGTGTGCTCGCCAATAATAAATATTACATCGAGTCCGAAGACAAAGAAATTATTGACCGAATAAAAGAAATTGAACAGGTGAAAGTATTTCTAGAAAGGCAACAGCAGGAAAAAGAGAACGAACAGAAAGAGGTGGATGATCTTGAAATGAAGGTTGAAGAGACAGTGGGTAAAGAAAATAGACATGGCTAGATTTGTGAAAATTAATTGTATTAGAGAAAGACACCGTTGAAAGTACTCCAGCAAAACAGAATACTATAGCGAACTCAATTGATGCAAGATCGGTTGGAACTCAGAAAGAAAATAATAAAGGCTATGGGATGAGTTTTTCAGCAAATTTTACGCAGAATTCTGCTATAAGAAAAAACCACGAGGAGGATCTTGCTCAATATATTGAGAGAATAGAGAAAGAGGACTTTATTGAATTTGAGAAAATGCTTGAAGATCCTGAAGAAGACGAAGCGGCTCAAAAAATTCTTGAGGAGGAGGAAGTCTATCGTGTTGAGATTCCGGATACTGGGGTAGCAATGTGGCAAAAGTTCCTGTTTAGCTAAGACCTATTTTAGCTCGAATCGATTAGAAGAACATGCAATGACATGCACATCCCACTGAAGCAAGAATACGATTATCAAGTCTGTAATCAGCGCAATCCTCCACTCAATTTGAGATTAAAGGCTACGACCATCGTCAGACAATACCAAGTGAAGACATCATAAGAAATCTTAGCTGATTCTGTTATCTTAGGCCAAAGCGCTTGCGAAAATGTTTGCAAATAAAAGAGCGCAGAGTGGAATCATTGTCCTTCCCTGTGGAGCAGGAAAATCACTGCTGGGTTTTTGTTTCTAGAAATATCTCTCTCTTATTTGGTTTGTATTATCTATAGGTATAAGTGCTGCTTGCATTGTGCGAAAGCGTACTATTGTATTTTGCAACTCCAACCACTCAGTGAGGCAATGGAAATATCAATTCAGGACTTGGGCAGAACTTTTCGATGCGCAAGGAAATGGAATGTATATTGACGATAAATCCGTATGCCACATCTACATCTTGTTGTTTATGACTAAATCCATTCTTTCTTTCATCAGATTGTCGAATTCGTGTCCAAGTCAAACACTCGAAGGTTCAGCTCAATAAAAGAACGCATATTTGATGAAAAACCCCTTATTTTGATTACCACTTACAACATGATGTATGGAACTAACTCAGCTGATTCCAAAGAGATCAGAAAGCAACTCCAATCTCTAGAATGGGGATTGGCGATATTGGACGAAGTCCATGTGGTCCCTGCCAACACCTTCAAGGAAGCCATCAATGCTATCAAAGCCCATTGCAAACTCGGACTGACCGCTACATTGCTTCGAGAGGACAATAAAATCGATAATCTTGAGTATCTTATCGGCCCAAAACTCTACGAAGAAAGTTGGAAAGACCTCGTGGATGAGGGTTTTCTCGCAAGAGTACTCTGTGCCGAGGTAATCAACCCTTTTATTCATCTCTCTCAGCTGAAATGAATTAGATCCGTTGCGAAATGAATAAGCACTTCATGAAAGAATATCAAAGGCAAAAGGAATATTGGAAGAAAACATTACTGTACCTGGCAAATCCTGAAAAGTTTTTCGTTCTTCAGTACCTGATCAGGTATCATGAAGCAAGGAAGGATAAGATTTTGGTGTTTTCAGACAATATCTTCTTGCTTACGAAATATGCGAAATTATTGAATCGATTGTGTCTTCATGGAAAAATTTCGCATGACGAACGAAACAGAGTCCTTGACTTTTTCCAAAAGGATGATAAGTGCAACTGTTTGTTCATTTCAAGAGTAAGAGCTTGCACTCGTTTATTATAATTATCGCTGCTATTAGATTGGTGACACCTCAATTGATCTTCCCGATGCGAATGTTCTCATACAAATCTCTGGATTCTTTGGCTCAAGAAGGCAAGAAGCCCAAAGACTGGGAAGAATTCTGAGGCCGAAAGACCGTTCAAAAGCGAGATACAACGCGTTTTTCTATACGATAGTCAGTCTACAAACTGAGGTAAAGCAGTATTGTGAAAGAGTTTGACTGAAAAATGGTTTCTTAAAAATAGGAGACTTACTTCTCGCAAAAGAGGCAGACTTATTTGATAAACCAAGGATTTTCCTTTAGAGTTCTTTCCAACAACGACTTTTGCTTCGCAAGGGAACCGGTGCTTAAATCAACCTTCAAGTTGGGAACCGACAAAGAGCAATATGAGTTCTTGATCGAAGTCCTGACCCAAGAGGAGAATAGCAAACAAACAGAGGAGCTTGATGAAGACACTGTCGATGTTGCTGGCAATTCTGTCGTTGTTGAATCGAAAAATCGCTCGGCAATGGCAGGAGCAGGCTTTGGTCTTTATTTCGAATATTAAGGTGGTTTATTATCTAGCCGGTGTGTTCTTGCAACACTACATATAATGAGTTATGATCTGCTAATGCTAGAAAAATAAGGATTGATATAATTTCTGAGAAATCTATTTTATTGTAATAAGTTTGTTAGATTTCTTCGAAAATGTCTCTCACATTCTATAACAACTACAAAAAGCTAGCACAATAGTCACCTCTGTCGTAATACAAAAAATAATGAGTTCTAAAGTGCTGAATCGATTTATTGGTGCTTTCGTCGTTTATAACACTACTTTCTCTGAAATTTTGCTATAAAACAAAAATCACGACAAATAGAACCGAAGCATTCTTTACTTTTTCCTCTCAGTAGTTTTTTTTTGAGAAATGGTAATCAAGCATACAATAGATCCTGTTCATCACATTACAAATACGATGATATATCAATTTGATAAAAATTATTTTATTCTCATTAAGTCCTGCGATGTATCCAAGGTTTTAAGAGATTTTATCGAGATCTGAAAGAATATTTGGCAAATTTGAAATATATCAGTTGTTACTTTACTCTCATTCAGCTTTTTAATCTAATGGCTTAGGTATATTTTACCGGTAAGCACAAAGATGTACTTCTTCGAATCCTTTAATTCCGAGTTTTTTCTCAACAACTGAAGCGAAATCTTGGAATGGTTTCTCTCGCTTCTTATTTATAAATCCAGGAATATTCGTTTTCTTTCGAGTTGTAAAGCCCATCTTCTTCGAAACTTTCACGGTAGCTGGATGAGTGCAACCTATTGTGATTGTGCGCGCTTGTGACACAATAGGATGATTTTTCATGGTCCAAGACATCAAATCTCCACACAAACCAAGCTTTGTATACTTTGGAGGGGTTGCACAGCAAACAACGTCAAGAACATCTAGAGGCTGTTGGCACAACTGTTCAAGTTCTTCGTCTCGGTAACATTCTTCAAATAATTCCACAAGTGGTTCAAGGTTTTTGTTCTCCAAAATTATATGACGGGAGATCAAAATTGTAGACGTCATACATAAGTAACACAGAAGCAATCTCGATTGTTTCCTGGCCAATGCACAATACTCCCATACCGTCTGCAATAGAACGATTGACAAAGAGCTCGACCAGAGGCTTTACCATTTCAGGTGTATAGCCTAAATAACAATAGATTGCTTCTCCAGTACAGAAGGTCTCAGCAATTAGGTCAGTGACTGTCCCTTGATTGGAGATAGTGAGAGGTTGGATTGTAAATTTTCTTAATGGGTTGACCCGGGAAGCAAATTTATGACAGAATTTCAGCATCCGACTTGAATCTTTAGTTTTTTATTTGTTTAAAATTAGAAAAGTGTTTTTAGGTAGAAATAAAAGGAATTCCAAATAAAAAGCTCAAGGTGGAGGCTACCGAATACAATTTCAATCAGTGTTTGACAAAGGATGCTGTGAATTTCAAGAGGTCTTTCAACCTTGCTCTCATGATCGCACAACTCTGGAATGTTGTGTGAGGATTTAGAAACTATAGATATGAATTTTGTATTGTTATTAGTTTCTCAGAGTGAATGTATTAAAAAATATTATTGAATTATCCTCTACGGTTGAACTAAAACAATGCCGGTGACCCTAATTAACTTATAAAACTCCTCCAGTTCGTTAAGAGGTGGTGTGGTATACATAATATGAATTTGGATTTTAAAGGGCAGGATTAAGTTCTACCCAAGAGAAAGGTTGAGTGGTGATTTGCTGAATTAATTTTCATAAAAACTGGTCGGAATTGGATTCAAGATTAATGAAGCTATTCGATTATTGAAGTAAATTATCCGAGCAAATAAATTTCAGAATTGACATGGTTGAAACCACTCAATCTAAATCAACGACTAGTTCTATCGACTTCACGACGGAGCCAGATAAAATTTGCACAAATTTTGATGAATTAGAATTGAAAACGGAATTACTAAGAGGAATTTATGGTACACATTTCAAAAATGATGGGATAATTGACCTCAACTAATTTGAATTTAGCACATGGCTATGAAAAACCCTCTCCGATCCAAGAAAAGGTTCTTCTTCCCATTTTAAAAGGAAAAGACGTCATTGGACAATCTCAAAGTGGGACAGGGAAAACAGCAAGCTATGCTATTTCAACACTTCAGATGATTGATGAACAAATACCTGATTGTCAAGCCCTTGTGCTCGTTCCTACCCGCGAGTTGGCTAGAAACATCGAATGCCTAATTAAATCCATTGCTCAATTTTCGAAAATATCTGTGTTAACCTGTATCGGAGGAACCAACATCAAAGAAGGCATCGAAAAACTTCAAGAAGGAGCCCATATCGTTGTTGGAACACCAGGTAGAGTACTTGATATGCAACACAGAGGTGCATTTCGTGTGGAAAAACTCAAGCTGATAGTTGTGGATGACGCAGACGAATTGATGAGTCTAGGTTTTCAAGAGCAAATCATGGGTATTTTTCAAGCAGTCCCAAGCGATATTCAAGTAGAGCCTTTACTAATTTACTAATGCAATAAATAACTTGACAACTTACTGCGGTTGGAAGGTCGTTATTTTCAGTCAGACAATGCCTCTAGTAGTATTAGAACTTGCAAAAAATGTCATGAAGGAGCCGGTGGCGATTAGGCATAGATCAAGCGAGTTGACTCTTGAAGGCATTAAACAGTTTTATGTTGACGTCGAAAAGGAAGATTGGAAATTTGATACCTTGGTGGACATATTTGGTATGACCTTCTCATAATACCCTTCACTAACTGTATATAGATTCTGCTGCTATTTCTAGATGTGTTATCTTTTGTAATACAAGAAAACGAGTTGAAGAGTTGAGCACCCGTCTGAACGAAAAAAAAATTGATGTGGCGTCCATAGTAACGAGAGATAATGTGATGAGGAGTTTGTAATCAAATCTAGCATACTGAAACCGGTGTTGATACAAGAGAGCAAATTTTGCAAGGAGTTCGTGAAGGTACAGTGAGAGTCATCGCGACAACAGATTTGTACGCTGAGAAATTCCATAATTTAGTAAAGAACTTTCGAAAATATATGAATCATGGATGATTTATATATTAGTTCCCTTTAATCATAAACTATGAGATTCCTAAAGACAAGGAGAAATACATGAATCGAGGAGGAAGATCAGGCTGCTTTGGGAGGAAAGGTATTATTTTTCGTTAAATGCAAGCCGATGCCTCAAAGCAATCCATTTAGGAATGATGATAAGTTTGATAACTCCCACTGAAGCGATGGACCTTCGAGAGATCGAGAAATACTTCAACACAGATATTTCAGAACTACCGTTCGATGTATATACATCTACTTCGATAGCCCCACCTTATTTCCATCCCCTTAGTTTGCCGAGTTACTCGAATAAAAAAGCAAGGAGATGAAGATAAACAAAGACTTGCGCTGTAGAATAGATGACGCCAATCAGCTACTATGGTTGATGAATTCAGTGTCGAGAGCTTTTGGATGGAGTTCATTTAGACATTAATCTCCTCAGATGAAAGTTGCTTCATAACATATTTTCTGTATCCTTCAATGTTCTTCCTCCAATATAAGGACAGTTCTTTACCAAAGATTCTTGATAGTACCTTCATCATCTATTTCCATGACGCTCATTCGAATTTGTTAAGTTTGATAAATTATTCATCTAATTCATACTAAGGAACCTTATTAGCGTTACTTTTGTCGAGATTTCTTGCACAATAATTACAGAATAATAGCACAACTTCAATTTATTTGCTTCCATTTTTTATAACAACAAAAAAATCACGCTGTCTCGAAAATATCACATACAAGGAAAAATAAATATACATTGTCACTCTCATTATAAAGGAATTTAATATATCAATAATGAAGAATCTATTGCTGCCCTTGAAGATCTCAAGGCTTATTGCAGCACAAATCTACTTTTGGCTTTGCTTACCCGAAGATTGGGTTGGATTTCCAAAGTGAACCTTCAAACTTTTTGTAATCTTGCAAACTAACAAGTCTCCAAACGTCAGCGGTGACTACCTCTTTCCTACATCTAATATCTGGACAGCAGAGCGGAAATTTATCCTCTTGGATCTTTACACTCAGACGCTGTTTAATGCATTCCTTGCAGAAAGCATGACCACATGTAAGACGAGTGGGGGTCTTCTTGGGTCCCAAGCAAATTGAACAAGTATTAGGGCTCGCTTGTGGCATATTTTTTCTATAAGGATTGGTAAGTTGTCTAGACAACCCTCTTGTGTCGTTCTTAGTGGTCATGATCGTAGGAGAAGCAATAGCTTCCTTATTAGTTTTCAGATCCAAAGGCGAAATGCCCGTCAAAGCGCTTCGATATCTCACATGACGACTTGTTTTGATACGGAAATCGCTCAGCTTCTTTTCTTCGCCTTCATTTGGACTCTGTAACGCAACCTTACTCTTGTGAATATTATCAGTCTTTGGAATTTCTTTGTTTTCTTCAACGTTGATAAAGATCGTTTTGGCCTTTTTATGACGCTCAGTAGGAGTTTTGGCTTCTCTGAGGGTCTTTGGCTCATTGCACTCTTCATTAGCATCTTGATTCAGATATAGTTTATCTTTTGGCTTTGGAGATGTTGCAAGTGAGTGCTTTTTCACATGGAAATTTTGAGAAGTTTTAGCTCCTTTAGGAATTATCATCGCTTTTACGGTCCGAATAAAAGCAAACCTCTGAATATTTGAGATTGGAGTCTCCTGAAGAGTTTTTGGCTGAGGTTCTCTATCCGTTGGTGAATTCCCTCGGATTGGAGAAAGATCAGAAGTGATTAGTCTTAGTTCAGCTTCCCGGTTATGTTCGCAGTTTGAAAAAAGCGAATTCTTTGCAAACTCTTTTGTAACGCTCTCTCTGGTAAAAATCGCTGAAAATGTGCTGCTCTCTTCATTTTTTTCATCTTGAAATTGGTGAGGGATAGATTTTTCGAGAGCAGACTTCAGATTGTTGGCGATTTGGATCGATATTTGGGAGTCTTGAGCATGTTGGGTGGTTATCATTTTGTAGTTCGAAAATTTTTCTGTTTTAATTAAGATAGTTCTAATACATTTGTAATGTCTGCGCTTTTTATAGCCTTTAGAGCATATCAGAAACACAAAATTCCTCGAAAATGCATGAATAGATAATGTATAGCAAATTGCAAAGGTATATGATCCCTACACTACATTCTTTTAACTGAGCAGAAAATTTGATGGATAGAGGGTGTCTTCTGATGTGCACGATTTAAGATGCAACAAAAAAAAGCCTTAGACCTTGTAAACCACTGAGAGAAATTGGTGACTCGAAGGCAGTAAGTCAAATGGAAATCGAAACTTATGGACAGATAACGTATTTACGCACGAAAAACGCAATAAGTGGCATGATTTAGATTGGCGTTGACCTGATATTAACCGAAATAATCTGATCAAAATCGCTCGGTTACACTTTAAGAACCCAAATTAAAAAAAAAAAATAAATTAAAAATCAAGATTAATTCTGACATGGAGAGAATGACTAGAGAATGCTCATTATTCAGCATGCTAGAGATCACGGAAAAGCATTCTTAAATGATTGTAAACTTGTCCTTTGAACTTAAAGTGGTGTATTGGCAAAGTTCTTCAACTATAATACATAATCATTTTTTCTACAATGGACAACTCAAACTTAGAAACAAATACAGAGAAATAGAATGAAATAGCACAATCAAAGTGTGTAAATAAAAATGTTAATAATGAATTTTATTCAAAATGAATGAATTATATTCCCCCAAATAATCGTGTATCTCACATAGTTTGCTGATCTTTTGTTGCTTTCTAAGAATGCTTTGTTCTATAAGGTTAAAATTTTAGTAATCTAGCCAAAAATTAAAATTGTAGAGGTAGTTCATGGCTCTCATATTTGAACTGATATAGAACTTGCTACTTGAAGTCAGTCTTGGATGCTACTTTATCTATGAGCCAAGATCTGCTTAAGCATAAGTTGATTTCTATGAGTTGATGAAAATACAACAATGCATTATATCTGAAACACTCTCTCAAACTTTAGATAAAGTTACAATAAGCAGCTAGTTTAAGCGTTTACATAATCCATTGAATCCATTGGAATGAATTTAGGTGAAATCAGAGCGCTTGCAATTACCAATGACTCTCTCATTAGTATATTTGAAATCAATTTTTCTGAGCAATTTTCAGCCGAATGGGGCCTTTGATTGATTTGTAATCGGTAATAATATTTCCTTTTTGAGTAATGTATATTTTTCCTAATTTCGCAAGTTCAATTGCTAAGCTTCTGACTTCGCTCATTTTATCTCTCCAGCAATCCGGGTACAATTTCCGAACTACTTCTGAAGGACATACTGTTTTTGCTATCCCTCGGGCTTTGCACATTTTGAGAATTTCGCATCTCAGCCTTTCCTCTTGGGAAATTTCCATTGAAATTTTTGTTCTTTTAGATTATAGAATCAAATTTTTTCTACACTAAAATTTCTTGATAGTGCATTCACTTGCAAAATTAGAGGACCACCCACAAGAAAGGTCTCAAAATGAAGTTCCTTCCACAAGTTCAATACCTCTCAGGCTTTCAAATCACCAAAAGAATGATTTTCTTGATGGAGCCAGCACAGTGTATTGGAATCCAAAAACCGGATGAAGAGTTAAAGCATTGTACTCCTGCACGCTGAGAGGCTGCATTTATTCAGCTGCAAATCAAGACATGAGAGTCGAAATTTATTTAGAAATATCTCATCGAAAGAAGCTTATTTGTGTTTTAATGATTGATAAACTAACTTTTATTTATCTGACTTATGTCATCTTTATATTCAAAGAAAAGCAAGAGTCAAAGCCCAATCAGATATAGTTTCAGAGAACCAATCTCTGAATTTGAAAGGATTATGGCTCAGTTTAAGAGAGATCGAGAAAAAAAGCTCAAAGAAAGACTTAATAATGTATTAAAATTCGACCAGGAAAAGTATCAAAAGATGCTTGAGAGAGGAAACTCCTTCAATAAAATGATTCGATATGCTCGAGCCATGGGAATATTCCAAATTCCGAAGATCAGCTTTGTTAAATTTACAAAACAACAGCCGGCCACCAGATCAAAAAGCACCATGGATCTGAAGAGACACCAAGAAATCGATCCAAAGTTTTTGAGGACGTCAATGAATTCTAGTCGAGAGTTAGATAGGAGCGTCCTGCCTCACATCTCAGGTACCTTAGCAAATAACTCGCAGAAATCATTCGCAACTTGGCGATACCCTTCGCCTTTTCAGCCAGAGGAAGATATGAGGAAGATCCGTGAGTCCAGGGTTAGTAGGATAAAAGAGAGAGTCTCAGTACCTCAAGCATTCTTTTCCACAGAAGTTATTACAAGCCGTTACTCTCCACGCCATGAAAATGATGGTTCTTTGAGTGCTGAAGAAAGAGACCAGGGGTATCAAACTGGAAGGCAAAACATGAGAACAACTTCCGATGTCTTCGGGACAGAATTTCAATTTCGTTCAACCAGGCAATCTTGCTCTCCTGCTAGAATGAGAAGCAGTTATAGAATAAGCAAGAGAATTATAACATCAGAGAATATGCCGAGTGAAGGGATTGTTCCTGTTTATGCTTTTCAGCAGTATAAAGCTGAGAGGCTTAAAATTGAAAGACGAAGAGAACAACAACAAGAAGAAGAAAATAAAACTTTCCTAGATCCTTTAGGAATTGAAGAGGTGACAGAGCATTCGAATATCTTGAGAAGAGTCCTCGGGAATCCAAAGGTGACTCACTCGAGCAAGGAGGTCCGACGTGTGTATTCAAACTATCCCTCGTCCGATCAGCAAAGCATGAGACATAGCAATTCTAGCACAATAATTAACAAGAAGAGCATCGAACTGAGAAAAATGAACCCACAAATCATGTGTAAAAGACGGGTTATTGACCCGCGGAGAACAGACTTCGTTTATAAAATTGGAAGCGAAACTTTGAAACTAGTCCCTCAGGACATGATGAAAAAATTTGCCAAAGAGAGGCCAGAAGTGAGACAAACAGTGACAGAAAGGATATTTGAGAGGACATCGCCAGATCCATCTCTTGGCAGTCTAAAAGATTTAGAAAAGTCTTTGGATACATGACTCATAATTATTAGTGGAAGCGCTGTAAGCCTTCCTCCAGTTTTTTAATTTTACATACTAATAGTCCCTTGTGAGCAAATAAAGATACTTCTTTTAAAGTTTTCCGATGAAATAAGAATGAGAATAAGTATAATGAAACCTATTAAATTGCCAATTTTGAGATCAGACATAAGAACTGTGGCTTCACCATTTACAGCACTTATTAAAGTCTATAACTTTTTCTCATTCTTTTTTCGATTGCGTGGAACGTTTCCAATGAAATTGATTAAAATTTCAATTTATAAAAATTGAAAGGGAAAGTTATCTTCTAGCTCATTTGAGAGCATTAAATATTGTTATCATCATTGACCTTGCCATCAATTGATCAATATAAATTAATGAATTGATATAAACGCTACAACAGGTGCCGATTTAGTTCTGTTGAACTAGCTGTTTCAAATAAAGCATAGAAAATACGTAATAAGCAGGTTTATCATTAGAATTATGGCGAACCTGCTCTTAATCAGATTGCGAGCGATAATATCAAAAAACCGAGCTGTTAATCTTACAGAGATTTGGACCGTGTCCAAGCTCTCTACACGCAATCCAAACCAGCCTGAGCCAATTCGTTATACAACACAAACCCCTCACAGAGGAAGATGCAGTGAAGTTCATCTCAGAGCGTAGTTTCAAAATTGATCTTCATGCAGTTAACTCTGCCTTGGTTTCAAAAGAACTACTGGGTCTCGTTACTGGGACATTCCTCACGCTTCGACGCACAGATGTCTCACAAGGAACGATCGGAGAGATCAAACCATGTGGCATCTGACATAGGCTTAATTATTTATTTGTATTTACAGAGCTTGCATTATAACCTGACTCTAACTCTATATTTTTTTATTCTACAGTACATTTCTTTTCAGAAGATTGAAAAAAAAAAAGAAGAAAAAGGTTTGTCATTCCATATTGCTGATTTTGCAGGGATGCAATTTTGAAATTTTCAAATTTAATATGAAACTTAGTCACAAGTTCATCAATTTTAATATGAGAAATTTAGAATGGGGTCCCAGTCCTTGTACATTTACCGTGGTTTCCTTACAAAAACCTTAAAAATTGAGTTTGCATAACTCTTCGCTATATCAAACAATCGTAATCAATAACATATATATCAACTCTTGATAAGATGCAAATTACATTAACATTCCAATTTATTCTGGATCCTTGTTTTCAACGTTGCCATTGAATTGCAGAATGTTCCATCACCACCAACTCGTGTTGGAACTTGTCTTGAAAACTAGGTGCCATGTGTTCTCTACAAGGACGACAACATCGAAGGATAAACAAAATCTGGCACTTAATGCTACTGCGTGCAGCTTGGAAGCGACTCCGGGACCAATAATATGATACCTTCGATACGCTTCACTTTTTCATGCTCGTTCCTAACTCTTGATATTTTTACTCAAATATGAATTCTGTGCTTCCGGTCACCGCCGATCCTTGATGTTTATACACTTTATTTTCCATCATTTATAGTTTAATCGCATCACCAGCCTTGGGTGCCCGAAACCTAAATGTTTTGATTCGACATTGATCGAAGCGTAAGTCCTACAAAAATTAACATTTGTCTTTCAGTATCAAATTGAACCAGTAAAAAATATTCCTTTAAGGCAACAGATGTCAAGTATCGCCGTTTATCACAGTCGGCATAACACCTATGAAGAGAAATACTGTCTGTCAATACTATAAATTTGCTGGCTAGATCGACTCGCTTTTGAGCACTATGAGTGACTAATGAATCAATACCTAAATTCCTTGAAAGCCGTATCCTGGCGTTCCTGCCAAAGAAAATACCGTTCAAGAGATTGCTTCTAACTCAACAAGTCACAATTATCTTAAAATGTTTTTAAACATAATACCAGAAGTCGTTTGAGCTGACCAAAATTTGATAAAATCCAAATTCTCCCAACAGATAGATGTATTTACACATTTTAAGTTACTGAATCAAAAAGAAGGAATAAAATGAATTCGGCTGCAAATACGACCTACAAGCCTTACTTTGAAGAATCCAAGAGCCAGCCGATCCCAGAGCAGAAAAAAGACCAACCACGGCAGCCAAAACCTAAAAACAGGGCATATCTCGAAGTTAACTGTCTGAGTTACTTTCTTTTTTTGTGGATAACAGTTCTTGCGAAAAAAAACCTCAAGCAACCCATTGAACAAGATTCCCACTTGGATCTAAGAGAAAGAGACAGCTCTGACTATCAGTTTCGGCTGCTGAAGAAAAATTGGGAACGTTATAAAGGCTCGTCTAATCGTCTCTATAAGACGCTTTTCAGAACCTACCGAACAAAACTAATTATTGCTCTGTTATTGAATGTTATACTCGCAGCTAGCCTGCTATTGACGCCTATCATTGTAGATGTTATGATTAGATTCATTGAGCTGCCACGGCCAACCTTTTGGCAAAATATGGCGGTGTTAGTGGGTATAGTTTCTGTGCGCTTGCTTCTTACGCTTTTGGAGGAGAATGTGTGGTTTTTCTATCAAAAGCTCGGATTAAATGCTTCTTCTGGACTCAGTGTGCTTATCTTTGACAAATGTCTACGATTTTCGCCTTTATGTAATAAACAGCACTCCGTCGGATCCATTCAAAATCATTTCGAGATCGATCGAGTCAAACTCAGCGCTTGTATGAACACAACACCAGCCTTGATCACATTGCCTATTGGATTGGGAGTTGGAATTTACATCCTTTATAATCTTATTGGAGCCTCGCTTCTGGCAGGATTCGGGGGAATGGTGATAGTCGCTGTCTTAGGAGTATGCTTGGGCGCGTGGTACACCAAATGTGAAAACAAATTTCTCGGTAAAAAAGACCAGAGGATCAAGAAACTGAATGAGTTGCTTACCTCGATACGGTATATAAAAATGAGTGGGTTTGAAGATAAGTCAGTTGAGAAGGTAACTCGAGCCCGGAGAGAGGAAATCCAACTATTAAAGAAGAAATTTACAATAATGCAGGTTTTGTTGTTCATCAATTGGTATGCGCCTTTAGTGATATTGTTGGCGGTGTTCAGCATGTTTTTACTTCTTGGTAATGAGTTGACTCCGGAAAAAATGTTTATTACAATGTCAATGATTTATACGCTGTCCTTTCCGCTACGAGATGCTTCTTCGGCAATCACGGATCTGCTGGATGCGCACGTGTCGATTAAGAGGATTGAAAGATTCCTGAATGCAGAGGAAATCGATCTCAGCTTCCTTGAATTCAAACAAAAAGATGAGAGTTCATGCAATGCAATAGAAGTTTCGAATGGCACGTTCTATTGGCTTGGACAAGAAGCGGATCTGGTGGAGAAAAAGAATAGAGTAGAAGATAAATTTCGTGAAGAAGAGAAAGGAGGGCAAGAAAAAGGGTTTTGTAGATCTCAAGACAAAAAACCATCGTTCAAAAGCAGAGAACCCTTACAACAATTTAAAAAAATAGAGCTGTCGGAAAATAAAGCGCATCAAAAAGACAGCATACCGACAGAGATCTTGGACAACGACGAAGAAGCTGCTGTTGCGAAATTTGAAGAGAGCAAAACCGCAATTAAATATGCACTCAAAAATATCAATCTAAACATTCAGAAAAGAAAACTGACAGCTATTGTTGGTCCTACTGGTTGTGGAAAGTCTTCTTTGTTTTATTCATGGGCAGGTGAAATGAAATTCGATCTCCAAAACCCTCCAGTTGTCAAGATTTATGGACACATGTCACTCCTACCACAAAAACCTTGGTTAATCAATGCTACTCTCAAACAAAATATTCTCTTTGATAGCCCTTTTGATGAGAATAAATACCGACAAGTGATCAAGATGGCCTGTCTTGATCAAGACATCGCTGCTCTCGATAATGGTGATGATACAGAAATCGGTGAGAGAGGAATTAATCTCAGTGGAGGTCAGAAGGTCAGAGTTGCTTTAGCTCGAGCCCTGTACACAGAATCGGATATTTATTTGTTTGATGATACATTGAGTGCTCTTGATATCCATGTGGGAACGTACATTCTGAGAGAGTGCATTCTTGACTATCTAAGAGACAAAACAAGGTTATTAGTCACTCATAATGTAAATTATCTCAAGTTCTGCGATCATATAATTGTAATGAAAGAGGGAGCTGTGGAATGGCAAGGTAGTTACGAAGAACTCCTTGCGAATAATCACATCTTAAAACTCTTAAAAAACAAAGAAGATCGATTATGCTCAATAAACTGTTCTCTCGAGGAATCTCCCCCTGAAAGAATAAAAATCCGCGGAGGCAGCTTAGAAGAAGAGACAGAGAAGCGGGAAAGCTCAACTAATGAGATCACTGCTCCCAAAAAAGTTACAAGTGCAATAGCAATAGATTCTAACCTCAATTCTCCCAAAAACTTACTCATTGCTTCCAAAACAGCCAACACATGGAATACAATATCAACATATCCTACTTCAAGGGATGCAACTACTGGCAATAAGGGAGCAGGATTGGTAGTCCTAGAAGAGCGAGTAACAGGGAAGGTAAGTTGGAGAATATACAAGCTATTCATAAAATACTTTGGACATTTCTCATTCTGGATTATCTATTTGATGATTTTCCTATTTTATGTCGCCTCGATAAACGCTAGTCCCATATACCTCACTTTTTGGGCTAACAGATACTCAGCGGACACCAAATTCCATTATCTGAAAATCTTTATCTTCATCAACTTGGGACTCGGAGTAGTGAAGCTTATCAAAATGTTCTACGTTTTATTTCGAAGTCTCCGTATTTCCAGAAAAGTGCATGCTGGGATGCTCAGATCGGTTATTCGAGCACCAATTCCTACTTTTTTCGATAGAGTTCCGATTGGGAGGATAATCAATAGATTCAGCAAAGATATCGAGGATGTTGATTCTGAACTGGTTGTGAACTTTGATTATTTCATGGAGCTATTTGGAGCCTTCCTGTCAGATATCATAATTTGTGCTTGGGGCTCTTCTCCTTATATCATTATTGCAGCTGTACTATTCATTCTCGCTTGCCGCTACTATCATAAGCTCTATCGTGCGTTCTACCGAGAGCTAGAAAGACTCGCTTTGATAGCAAAAAGCCCTATTGTAGCCCATTTCTCTGAATCTCTCCGCGGACTCGCGGTTATAAGAAGTCTCAAAGTGGAAAAACAGTGTTTTAAAAAACTTGAATTTCAAGTAAATGAGGAACTGAAAAATTTAGTCGTGATGACAGGACTCAAACGTTGGTTCACTCAAAAGTGTGCGATAAGCTCCACTCTGATAATAATTCCAGTATTTGTCGCTTTGATCTTTTTCAAAGAGAAACTTGGTATCACTCCAGCCATCGCGGGTCTTTTGGCTATGTACAGTCTGACACTCGAAGTTGATGTTCGATGGATGCTTAGAGGCAGTGTGGATTTTGAGAAAACTCTGGTTTCATTGGAACGATGCAGCTCTTACTGCAGCCTCGAGCCAGAAAAATCCAAAATTATAAATACCGAGGCTAATAAATCTGCTGGACGATGGCTGACTCAAGGAAAAATCAAAATTCAGAACCTCAGTATCAAATACAGAGAGGAGTTGCCATTAGTCTTGAAATCTGTGAACATTGAAATAAAACCGGGTGAGAAGATTGGTATTGTTGGAAGAACTGGATCGGGGAAGTCAACCTTACTGTCCTCACTGTTGAGGGTTATTGAAGTGAATAGCGGTTCCATATTAATTGACGATGTTGATATCGCAAGCCTTCATTTAAAAGAACTCAGGCAAAGCATCACGTTTATCCCTCAAGAAGCGACGCTGTTTGATGGGACGATAAGAGAGAACATGGAATTGCTGCATCGATATCCTGATCACGAGATATGGGGTGCACTAGAGTCAATAGGTCTGAAAAAGACTTTTGAAGATCGAAATGGCTTAGATTCGAAAGTTGAAGATGGTGGAGACAATTTTTCTGCAGGGGAGAAACAGTTGATATCGATTGCAAGAGGGCTCCTGATGAAGAATAAACTCGTGTTAGTTGATGAAGCATCGTCAAATATTGATATGAAAACTGAGAAATTTTTTCTGCGATCAATAAAAGAAAAGTTCCATGATTGTACCGTGTTGATGATAGCACATCGGCTAAACACGATTATTGACTTTGAAAAAATGTTGGTGTTGCAGGATGGCGAGGTAGTTGAATTTGGTCCTACTGAAGAATTGCTCAGGAATGACCAATCAATGTTCTACAATATGGTAACAGAAGATAGAAGAAGCAGTAGAGAACATCAATGAGAGATTGGTACTTTTCTCATAATCTTCTCGTAAATGAGCTGTTATATTGATTGTTGAATTAAATATCCAAAGCCTAAGTTAAATCAACTGGATTATTACTAACAATATCTCTTTTTTTATATGAATCTTTTAGATGTTGTTGGTTATTTTGAGTGAATTTACAGAGCAATTGCTGTAAAAATTGTAGCGTCAACAGTACCATGCTAAATCGATTTGTATCCTCATTTATTTCCTTTGCTATTCAGGACCTTAAAACATATGAGGAAAAAAAAAAAGAAAATCAAAATTTAGATGTTCTCGATTTGAATCGGGAGGGTCCCACAATAATTTTCTTTGTGTATTTCTCTGTGAAGGCCTCGTGTTATAAAAAAGCTTAACATTGAAAACACTGTCCTTGAAAAACTAACATCGAATAGATGAACAACCCAACGAATTATGGTGAAGTTTTTCCAAAAAATTTAATATCTTACTAAATGAATAGTTAACTGAGAAACTAATGAATTGATACTTACATATGATATTAATAGACACATCCTTATAGTAAAGAAACTATTTAAAGAGAATTTAATATAAAGTGTCATTTTTGTCTAACGTTCTTTTCTGGCAATGAACCTAAGTGGTTGCCTCTTCCACATGAAGCCTTATTGACTTGGCAGAACCTGCAACCCGAGTTGCTGTGAGTTCCATGTGGCACCAAATTCTTCTGTTGTACGCTTTTTCACCACCAATGCTGGTGTGGAAAAATAAGACAACCTTACTACTAATATATCGTCTTCGATGACTTTGCTCGATTCTCTGGAGGATAGGCTATCGCCGCCAACATCAGAGAGCGACTTATGAAGGATCAATGAGTTTTTCTTCATAAAACTTCGCAGCGGATTCGTCATTGTTTTATTCAGCATACTACTCACAGACTCGCCCTCGTCTATCCCATCCAGTTCGTCTTCTTCAATACATTGCTTTGTCATTTGCTGTTTTTGCTCCTCTTCTTGTCTGGTCACTTTGATTGTGTTAAGATTCGTCTTTCTGGAAATATAGTCTTCCAAGTGCTTGGATACAGGTCTAACATCTTTCATCTATGTGATATTTAATTGAGGAAGAAAAGTACAGTCTCCACGTTTACCTTAGAACAATGCTTCAGAAATGGAATCAAATTTATGAGTTCATTATCACTCACTCCTCCAGTGTATTCTTTAATTAATATTCCGTTAGATGGTTGGCATTTCAGCTGGATTGGGAGATCCTAAAGCCAAGTTGGAGTTAGTCACAGAATTACTGCAATACTTTGTTACGTCGATGAGTATTGATGATTTTTTTTTAAAGTGAAGTTTGAAAATTTCTTTTAAAAACAAATTTTCAGCAACCATCCGGCAGTGCTCTCTATGGTAGATCCCAGACAGATACTTGCTTATTCCAAAAGATTTGCAAATTCCATGTGCATACTGAGAAAATTGGAGTCAAATTGCATGATAGTAAGATCTGGCAGTTACTGATTTCGAACTTGAGGTGTAGATGTATATATTGAAGCACTTTGACACCTCGTCAAGAAATTTTTGAAATCCAGGCCGCAAAATGACGTAAAACGATGCCATCATCTCAATCCCTACAATCTAACAGCAAAAAGAGATTATGCTTAGACCTTATCCAGCATAAGGAGCGATCAAGTACATTAATTGTTCGGCCTGGAGCAAGAGTTCCCTCTTCTGGTTTCAAAGGAAAGGCTTTGATAAGAGTCTCATCTAGATCTAAGATGAGAGTATTCCGATCCTATGTAGGACAATCAGTACATTTCGCATGAACGCAAAGAAAAATTTGAATACTTTTTTATGAGGCTGCCATTCAGAGATCATTTTCCCCATTTTATGGGTCACAGATCGTTCTTTTTGGTCTCTAATTTGAGATTTAGACCGTCTCTCTGAGTGTGGTGTCGTCGAACGCATTTCGCGATGAGTTCACAAAATAAATAATTCGATTAATATTTTGTCGATCACCAGGAAGTTAGTTGATCACTTTCAGTGATAACCAGGTGTCTTATGAAAAAGAAAAAAACTTGTAGTCCTATTGTAATTAGTAAAATAGGTATGATCACTTTGTTTCTCAAAGGTCTATGCTCTACCACATTGGAATATAGCATAAAAATCATTGGACGAAAGAAGTTTAGAAAAAAAGGTTCCAAAATCAGCATAACGCCTCTATCTGAAAAATTTGATCAGTACAAAAACCCTGATTAAATCATCCATCAATTTTATGTTTTTGTTACATGGTTGTGCTAATTGGATTTCAGCAGGAGACTCTTTATTCTGTGTCTCTTGGTATATAAGTGTGTTTTTGGAACTTATCGTTATTCCTGTGATGAATCATATCTACGTAAACTCATATCTGTATGGAAGAAACTTAAATGGATATAATTATTCAGCCACTAAAAGATCTTTTCTTGACAGTGTTTGTAAGCAGCAGGGATTTTGGAAAATGCTTTCTTAGCAAGGTCTTCGACTCTTTGATATCTCTCAAGCTGAATGAATTCAAAGTTCTCTGAATTCAATTTCTTCATTCCCTGCCAAGGGTCGTCTGGGAAATCTTCTTTATCTTTTTTATCGCCGTCTCCGACTCCAATGGCCAAAATGGAGAGTGGAGATTGCGATGCCTCTTCGATCGCTTTAACAGTCTCTTCATGGCTTGCAACTGCACCATCTCCAATAATAACTAGGATGTGGTACTTCCTGCTGTCCTTAGCAATCTTGCTCGCTTCCTTAATCAATGGAGTGAAAGATGTTGGGCCAGAAAGATTGACTCTTGGAATTTGTTGTCGGTATTCCTTCAGGATGCCTGTATAGTTGTCAGCAGCCAGACGTCGCACGCTTTGGTCTTTTGTCTCACTGTCTCCGAAAAGGTAGACGGGGATCTTCTTAGAGCTTTGGAACTGTTCAACAGCAGCTCCAAATGCACTGATAACTTGCTCATACAAATTCAACTTATCTTCGCTAATGTGGTGAAGGTTTTTTCCTCCGAATGACACATTACCAGTGTAGACATTTGACGCAGTACAATCGATACCAATGATAATGCCGATATCTGTGACACCTTTGCTCTTGAGATCTTCAGCAATTGAGGTCACCTTCTGTTTCAAAGTTTCAACCTCATCTTCAATTTTTTTCTCGAGTGAACCTTTCCCTCTACTCATTCTGATTTCTTCATATTTGGTTTCTTCCTTGTGGGAGAATCCTTTCTCAGTGGTTATCTGCGTCTTCAGATAGTCTTTAATGGCGTGGAGGGGCTCATGCTTATTCTCTTGGATTTCCTCAGAAGCTCCGTTAACTTTTTTTGATTTGACGGCGCGATCTCTCTTTTCTTCCTTTGAAGCAGACTCTATCTCTGCTTCTTCTTCGACAACGTCTTCAGATTCTTCCCCTTGCTCCTCATCGGCTGGTTCTTCATCGCTTCCAACGAAGAAGGACCCGACGTTAAATGCAGTAAGCATGGCTACGAAGAACCCATGAGCAGGTACCAAGAAACTTTCCATTTTCCCAGCCAATTCGTTTGGTTGTTTCAAATAATAGAGGTGAAGAACGTTGGCGAGTCCTGGAAGAACGAGCACGGCCAACAAGAACGAAGGACTGAAATAATTTCTCTTTCCTTGAGAATCCCGGCTGAATGTGTAGATAAGCCAGACGTAACCCAAAACAGCTGCGTATTTTGCCAGAATGGCATAGAGGTGAAGCTGTTGATGGCTTACTAACAGTCTTGACCCTGGCAGTGTTGCTAATATTAAATGATTGACATCGCCGAGAACGTGAATAGCAGCGAATAAACTGGCTGGTAACAGGGCTCCTAGAGCGAAATTGAGTGGTGAATTAGCGTTGGTAGGGTCCAAAATATTGAAGAGATTGAATGAGAGAAGGAAATAGAATGAGACTGCCGCCACCGTGCTGTTGAGAGTCACTGGTGGCAGACCTGTAGTAGGCTCGAGTTTCTGAGCGAGACTGGCCACGGCAAAGACAAGAGAAGGGAGCATGGTAGTGACGATTTTCAAAAAAGGAGGGCTTTGCTTGCCTTTGCATGGGAGAATGATAAGACTTCCGATTGAGAGCAATGTCCCAATGGTATTGTATTGCACCTCAGGCTCCAACGAAGTAAAGGTCTCTACCCAAGGGCCCACTGTAGAATTTGTAAAATTCGTAAAGTCTGTAAAGAAGTTTGCCGCCATTCGCGTTCAAAGGTTTGATCTTAATTAATTCTAACTTTAATAGATAGAAAGATTTATCCGGGATAAATTGAGAATTTTGAATTCAGACCTGGATCCAAGTTTTTCCTGACAATAGCTTCATTCAATACCTTTATCGTAATGTGATAAATTTAAGTCACATCGAAGCAATTGCTGAAGTCACATCTCCATTGACAGCTGTTTTAGTCTGATCTGACTACATAAGTATCGAAAGAAATTTTAAAAGATAATGTGTTAAGCTTTCTCTAACTTTGAGACAAGAAAAATTTAATTACTGAGAGGAAATGGCTGTAAGCTATGAAAGAGGTTTTTTTTTTTATAGAGAGAATATGTCGATTTGTGGAAATGAATACGTTTTAAGAGAGTCAATCGTACCCAGAACCTCAATATTTTTTTGGTTTTACAATGCATAGCAATGTTTACTCATAATATACCTATTTCGCTTCGACCATAGAGACACCTTCTCCAGCTGATTCTTCAGCGACAACTTTCCATTGCTCCTGGGAGGTGATGAATTTTGCCCATCTTGCGACGCTTGGGAAAGCTTTTTTGACTGTATCCTTCTGTGGGTTGGTTCCGGTTGCAAATAAGGTAGATATGATCGAAAAATCTGCGATTGAGAGCGAGTCTCCTCCAAGGAAAGAGTTATGAAGCAAGTGATTATCGAGAACTTTCAAATAATGCTCAAGCTTCTTGTTTGACTCTTCAGGGCTGCTCTTCAAAGCCTTTACCAAAGGAGAGAGGTTAGTGAGTTCCCAATCCAACCAAGCATCGATCTTGGAAGCCTCGAAAACGTTTTTGCCGTAAGCATAAAGACCTTTTGCTTCGGCTTGGCGAGCGACGTATCGAAGGATAGCGTTAGTCTCAGTGATAGATCCTGACTCTGTGTCGATCAGAGGGACAGTACCGAATGGACTCTTTTTTAGGAATTCGGCGCTTGTAAGGTCTTTTTCTGTGAAGTTTATTCTGTCAATTTGAACTCCAAGGAAGGTTCCGACAAGAAGAATCTTGGAACCTTGCAAATCGCCTTGTAAGGAATAGAGCTTGATCATTCTTTTTTAGTTTCTTCTGCTTATTAAACAAATTAGGTTTCCAAAGTATTTATTTATTAAGGATCTGGCAAAAAATAAGATTTGTCATAAAGATACATTTTCTTATCTTTGAGGTTGTCTTCAAAATTCAAAAAAATAAGGATTCCGTTCTAGAATTATAGCAACAAAACTAAATTGATGTGCGATTGTTGAAATGTGATTCTGATGTATAACGCAAAGACGACAAAAATAAAATTTGCGCATTAAAATGAATAATGAATCGCTGTTTAAAGTGGTTATTGGCTATATGTATATATATATGAGATGAAACTGTTTTATATGGAATCAACTAGCTATTTCCCCACTTCTGATTTAATATCTGTTAGTTCCAACTCTATCGGGGTTTGAGTTCGACTCAGATCTTCCTTAGTATTGGCATGTTTTAGACTCTCTTCATATCGCCTTCTGCTCTCTTCATCTTCAAAATATATAGTTGAGACGATTGTAGGCACTTTTTTGCTTTTTCTTTTGTGTTGGCTTTCTCCTTTTGACTCCTCTTTGTGTTGCTGAGCCTGAGCCATTTCATTTTCGGCTTCGTTGACAATACCATGCATAAATTCATCGTCCAGCTGATTCAATTGCTTCATAGCGTTAAGAGGATTCAGAGCCGAAACCACAGAGAATAATCCAGCTCGCCTCTTAGACTCATTAGCACCCTGAGAATCAGGGCGTCGTTCTCCTGGATTTTGCTTAGTTTCTTGAGTATCGGGTTGCTTTTGTTCTTCTGCTGAAACTTCCTCGTTACTTTCTTCTGCACCTCCTTCCTCGCTTTCAGATTCGCTGTCTGACTTTTCACTCGTATTCCCCTTCGCTTCCTCAACAGCATGTTGCTGTTCTTTTTCACCAAAAATACTTTTCGCAAGTCCTGCCCAGTCACATTTCAATAATAATCTCACCAATTCACGCACGTATGATCCATGCTGCATTCTAAAAATGATGAGCAGTACAAAAAGGATGTAAAGGAGAGCTGCTCCATTCAATATGATATACACACAAATCGCCATGACCTTCAGTGAATCGTAGGGATTGTCCTCAGAATAATACGCTAATAACAAGCTGCTCAGATACGCAAGCAACGTATAATTCTGAGCTCGGTTTAGATAGTCACTTTTAAAAAGCACCATTTGGTCGGTTGCTAGCTTATAAAATAAGAGCACAAGAAATGACGACAAAGTCCTCGTTTTGACATCTGCGGTGGTTACACTTTTGAGGAAGATCAATCCAACTTTGAAATAGATCAGCACAGCTGCCCAATAGTACTTTTCATTCTTGTATTCGTTGAATAGACCTCCAAAAACATATCTAATAGGCTCTTTATCAAGGGTTTTCCTGTTTAAAAACAGATACAACCAAAACCCAAATGGCAGGATTATTGTCCAGAGAACGATCAGCGGGTACACCACAATGTTTTTGAACAGGCTATAAGTGTCGGTTTCACACGAAAAGTTAGGCGCTGAAGTTAACAGAAGACCGCCAGCTCCGAAATCTTTGCATTGTAAGTATGCGAATAGCTCGTTAACGATTCCTGGGTGCTCGATCCAAATCAATGTTACTAATCCGCATAAAAATCGCATCTTTCTTTCGTGGTTGAGTTTGAATTTACAGCAGGCAGAGTATAGAAAAATGTACAGCAACCATCGTATCAGGGGAGAGAGAGTAAATAGAACAACTCGATAGTAGATGATGTGGTCGAAAGAAACGCTAAATTTATTTACCAGAAAACACTCAAAAGCATGGAATGCGTTTTGATTTGGATTACCAATAGCCTGTAATATGGTAGTGCTCGCTTGGAATACCTCTGAGATTGAAAGCACGATCGCCATGATTTGGCAATAGGTGGTTAAGAGGTTAAAGTAAGGCGAGATATCAGGAAGGTATTTTTTGGTTTTGCGAATGATTGTATCGATATAGAAACTGTTGTTGGAGTTGATGATCGTAATGACGAAGATTTGGTAAAGAAGAGTATAGAAAAGTATCCAGATTCCATCGAAAGCCGTTGTGTAGGAATCTTTGCATACAGCACAAGATCCAACGATGCTGCTGGGCAAATACCCGGCAGTCATATTGCATTGGATGCACAATGGGCCTTGGAATGCTTCTGCGCATTTTGCTTCATAGCCTCCAAGGCACCGTGGGTTGTCGCTGTCATCGTTGCAGGCATACACCTCCTCAGATAATGGACTTGCTCTCCAGTACCCAGGGTAAAGCTCAACACGACTACCACCGAGACAGTTTGTTCCAGGTTTGCAAGGCTGACAGTTCTGATCTTCTGGATTCAATGAGAATTTTCCTGCCTGACAGACCTGACAAATTTCCAGTGAACTTGAGTATATTTCGCCCGGCACACAAGCACGAAGGTTCATCAAGAAGCTAGTTTGCAGCAGATAAAGTTCAGATGAATAAGTCACGTTGATCGTGACATTGAAGCCAGTGGGACCTGAGAGCTCGAGCTTAATACCTGAAAGTACGCATCGCTGGGAGGTGCAACCCGATCGAGTAGTAAATCTATTATTGGTTTTATGGTTTTGTGCGACTATCGAAATTGCGAAGGATTTTGAGGGATCTCGAGCGATATCACCATTAGCCGTATACATCTGAGTGATAATGGTCAAGTTTTGTAAAGAACTCGTTGTTGCATTCGTTATGTAGTAGCCTAAGCCCGGAACTTGCTGTATTCGAAGGTTATTCGAAGCCAAATTGTCTTGATCGAAAGTCAGTCTCAGTCCAATCGGCGGCGATGTAGCATTTCGATTCACTGAATTGAAGTCCACATTACTTATGAAAGTATTCTTTGAGAGCAAATCGCTGAAATCGGATACCGGCTCGCCATAGTATATCGCTGCTCCTTGCAGTTGCGCTTGATTTGATTTGAAAATGGAGTTTTCAATAACTAGATTGGTTTTGGAAGAATAAATCGATCCTCCGAAACTTGTGACGAAATTATCCGTGAACTCGCTTGAAAGGATCGTACAATTGACAGAACCGTTGACTTTGCTTTCTAAATAGAGAGCTGAACCGCTTGAAGCAGATAGGGAGAAGAAGTTGGAATTCGAGATAATGATTGATGTTTTAATATCATAGCTGTTGAGCATGCTGATCATACCGCTTAACTCCGAGTATATATTGTCGAATGTGCAGCCTGAGATCGTGAGTTTGACTGACTCAGAGGGATTGGCTGCTGCTTCCGCTGAAGAATTGGCAAAATCTAAGAATATCATGGGGTTGTAAATGCCCTGACGTTGAACGATGACGATCTGGCTGAACGTCGATTGGCTAAGTGTAACTGTCGGCAGGTAGCTTCCTTGAATAACGCGGAGCAGCGAGTACTGAATAAGGTTCATTCGCTTGAAATCTCCACCAATCACTGTGAGATTTCCAGAATCCAATGTGGCAAAACCGAACATATTTACATCTTGGCTTGGAATCAAGGAAATGCTCGGAGAAAACCTCGTTCCTGGTGAGTACGGGATTGAGAACTGCGGAGAAGACATTTTCAAATCAACGAAAGTCGCGTTGATTGAAGGACTCCTTGTCACCCAAAGCAAAGATCCTGTTTGGTTTGAATTAACGTTGGCGGTGAGATCGCTTATCTGCAGAGTCCCACTAGTCTCTTCGAGGTAGAGCCAAGAACCCTCGCGGCTTATCTTGTTCATAGTGACAGTTGTTCTTGTTGCTACAAAAGAAATCAACGAGATTTGGTTGAGATATACGACTCCATGGTCTGTGCCTGGATTATTAATGAAAGAGCAATTATCGAAACTGATGCTGAACTTTCCTTTCATGAAATAAACAACCGAGCCAAAAAATCCGAGGTTCTCTTTGAAAATAGTATTTGTGACAGTGAACTGTTGGGCTTGAGAGTACCCCACTAGCCCGGCACTCATCACCCCTCCATAGGAAGTCTCCGGTGCGGTAACATTCCAGAAATAGCTGTTATTTATTGTTGTGTTGACAGAATTAAACAGCAAAACGACAAGATTGCCTTTTGAGGTGATGTTCATCGCCGAGAAGTTTTGCACGTTTGCGCTCTTCGAAATAAACTGTATAATATTTTCCCCGTAATCGTTGTTTATATTGGTGAGAGATGAGTTTGTGAGGTTGATTGAATTGGAAGTTTTGTAAAGAAATAAAATTCCATGCGCTGGCAAGTCACTCGTGTTTTGGGAAGTATATCGCACTGAATCGACTTGAATGTTGCTGACATCGAAGATAGTTGATTGATCTACGTTGTTTTTTGCCAGAGAGATCGAGATAATTCCGAAATCTCGAGAAGTCACACTGAACACGATCTGATTAGCTGTGAAATTAGTTATCGTCAAATCGCTCTTCAAATATATCTGACTGAGGGAGATGAATCTTCGGCTCATCGTGCTGTTCTGGAGATTTACATTGCGGATCGCGATTGTCTTGAGAGATGTGTTTTCGATGTCAATCAGAGATAGCCCAGTTGAATTAGTTATGTTGGCCTTGTCAATTATGATCGCTGTGTCAGCAGGAAGATCAATCGACGATACTAGCTTATAATAACCTTGGATGTTGACGAGGCTGTTCGAAAATATTAGTAGATTGGCAACCTCTTCAAGAGAGATGAAGGACGCGAAGTCATTTCCTGAAAAAGTGGTGTTAGTGATCAGATTTGACCCAACATAGACGAGAACATGGGGTCCTATGTAAGTTTTAAAATCCAAAAAATCCACGAGATTTAGCATAACAGCATTCATAGTGTTATTAGTTACAGCGATAAAGAAGGAATATGAGGTATTGTAGTCGGAGTTGATTCTTTGCAACATGCTCAAAGAGCCAATCAAGTTAGGATCATTATTTATAGCATCAGATTGGAGCTGACTGTCAAATGTGAAAGGAGCTGTGTAATATGAAAGCATATTTGAAGTAAAACCTCCAAGCGCGAAAACAGGAGAGCGTTTCCGAGTCGCATTTGTTGAGAATGAGCAATTTGAAAAGTTATTTCCTCCGATAATGACAAAAGGATTGTTTGTTTTCAACAGGGAGTCTAAGTCAATAAATTTGCATTCAGAGAATGTGTTATTTTGAAGGGAAGTGATCCTGTACAGAATAGGGCTTCTGGAATTATTCGCAATATATTGCTCAAAAAATGATGTAAAAACACCTTCGAAGCTAGACTGGTGACTTATTATGGTATGATTCTGAAACGTATCGTCTTGAAATGTAGAATTTTGCAAGTTTAAAGAGGTTGCTGAACTCTGAGATAAGAACAGGGCATAGTTATAAGTGTTATTGCTTGAAGCAAAGGAACTAACGTTTAAAAAGATTCCATTTGCTGTAAACACCGAGGCAGGCTGAATGGTGTATATCACTGGAATGGACTGGGAATTGAACGTTGAGTTAGCCACCAGGACGTTATTCAGGCGCACCTGTATAGGTTCTCCATAAGAGAGTACTCCTCCAAAGGAACGTCCAAGTCCGAAAAGAAATACACTCAGAGATCCCCAGCAAGTAATAGAATTAAATGATAAGTTGCTTATCTCTACATTTTGCTGGAGGAATATACTCGAGAGTTCAGAGGACTTGTCTAAGATTGGATAGATGGTTGTCATGCTGAAAGGATTCTGGTTGAAAATAGTGTTTGTGACGCTGAAGTTTGAAATGAGGACATTTTGATTGAATTCTTCGCAGTAAAGGACACCGATTCCGATATTCGAACTAAGCATTGTGAAATTCGTAATGAAGAGATTTCCTGAGGGGAAAGTGCAGTCTTTGTAGCAGTTTTTCACCTTAACTAGAGAGGTAGGGAGAGATTTTGCTGTTTGGTTGAGCAGAAGTCCTTTTAAAGTCATGTTGTTCATAGAGAACGACTCGAACCCCGAAAATTCTAGAAGTCCTGTTGAACCGGTTGCGAATCCGGTTTGATCAATGTAATTGATCGTGACATTATTGAGCGAGATATCGTTGATGACCATCGAACTGAAATTAGCAACTACTATCATCTGCTCTGTTGCATTAGAATTGAGACTGTTTACTTCAAATCCCTTGATTGAAAATGCTGAACCGGCACTCACGTTGAATAATTTCGGCAGGTAGCTCAAATTTTGGCCCTTAGAATTCAAATGAAAACCACTGATGCTGAATGTATTCGTTGTGTTGAATGCTGCTGATATCATAAACCCTGCTAATGTAGACTGACTTCCACCAAAAGAGCCCTGACTATCAGTAATCACCACATTAGTATTTGTAAGCGTCAGGAGCTGTATGGCTGGCCCTGTCTCTATGCTAGCATCTCCAATCACCAAATTCGACACAGAATCCGCTTGGATAGCAGCGCCAGATGTCGTTGACCAGCCGGTTAGATCCAAACAAGAGGAATTAACGTTGAATGCTGCGATGCTCTTTAGTCCCCAGCTCTGTTCTCCTTGAAAAGACACTGTCACTCCTGTGAACTGAACAGTCCCAAGGTTTTCAAAATCAGCAGCAGCGGAAAATTCCAAGGAAGGAAGTGTATTGCAAGGATAATTTTGTGATTGGAGGCTCGAGGTGACCGAAGCCGAGATCGTAAAGGAGGCACCAGCGGGACCGAGGATTTTTATGCCGGCAACTGGGTACGGTTTGGTTGCAGAGAGAAGTATTACCTGAGAATCAGGATCTGAGAGTCTAAATGTCCCATCCACTAAATTGGCTAAGGCAGAGGCAATATTATTGAACGGAGTACTTGACGAGCCGTCTCCGTTAACTGTTGCTTGAGCATCAACATACACCGTAGTTGCGGATTTAGCTGTTGAGGCAAGCAAAAGTAATAAAGAAACAGTGATCCAAATCTTCATTGATTGATACTTTGAGGTAAATTTTTATGTTAATTAATCACGTTTAACATTGCAAACTTGAATATTTTCAAAAATTAATCGCACTTCGATGAGTCTTAGGACGTGAGCAGCCGAATCTAATTAAAGCTTAAAATTTGTTGCTCGGAATTTATGGGACATTCAGACTCACTTCGCTTCTATGAAGTTCATCATCTAGATTTTTCATTATCAAACAGCCCAGAATTGACGAACTATAAAAAACTTCTCTTAGATTCTCATTCGCATCGAAAATAATCAAATCTATCAGATTTATATCGTTGGAAAAGTCTAAAAAACACAATTAAAAAAAAAAAGAATAAATTCTATGTCTTCTAAAGAAGCAATTCTCATCTTGGTGCTAATAATCTATTCCGCTGCTGTAACTTGGCCTCTAAAGCTGCTTGAGAACTGCAAGGAGGCCTTTGAATCAGAGATCGGCATCAGTGTCATTTTATCTGCCGTCATTTTCTTGGAATTACAAGCCTATTGCTGGTGGACAATAGCCAGAGCGCTCTTTAAGAAAATCCAAGAGGGCAATATAGAGCTCAATTATCAGAGAAAGTTTCACCGGTTCGTGTTCTTCTGGTGCGCTGCTTCCGTTTTGATTGGGATTTTGATCCTTCTTGAATTATATGATGCTTCAAATTTCAACTGCTCTCGACAATGTCTCGGAGAAGTGACGATAGCACGCAATGTCTACCATTGGATCGTATTGCTGACTGCGATAGCGATGGCTCTGACTTGGATTATAAACTTAAAGTATTATTTAATTTATTCCGTAACAAGTCAGCTGCAACGAGGCTGCGCCGGGTGGGCAACATTCATATTTGTCGTCTTGGCCCTCATGATTTCCACGGTTAAACTCTACCGTCTTCTTTTGAACTGCAGCACACCGAAAAAGATACCGATATTGCTTTCACACTATCCTTCGTATATCTGCTATTTTTTGGCATTCGTAGGACTGATCTTCGACAAGCTACTAACTGATTCTCCTATATTCCATGAAGCTGCAGCAGCACAGCTACAAAACGAACTTTCTTTGCTTGGAGTGATTGGACTATTAATGGTGGGATTTTCGGGTGGAATTTACTACTTCCTCAATGAATTCGTACTCGCGATCGAAATCAAAAGAAAAGGCTGTGGAGACCTTCGGAGTCAATTGTATCTTCATTGGGTGATGACGTTAATCCCCATCTTCTATAATATCTGCTATTTCATCATCGCTTCAGTCTATTATTTTATCTCAAGGAGTGCTGTTGCACGTGGGGCTTTGCTAATTGGGAACAGAGCAAGAAAACTGCTTGAAAGGATGCGGCCTTATAAAATGCAGCAGATTTTGGAGCAACAGAAAGTTGTATATAGTAACAAAGAATGCTTGGTCTGCCTCGAGGAGTTTTCGAGCTCGAAGAGTGAGTGCTACCTGATAAATACGTGCAAACATCTATTCCATTACAATTGTCTGAAAAACTGGATAAAATTGGATAAGGTAAATTGCCCTGCGTGCAGGACGCAAATTTCACTGGAAACTACGGCGGAAGGGATCTGAGGTTTGCTTAGACCAGAACCTTGAGATTCTATTTAAAATTGTAAATAAGCTTGGCAAACATACATTCTCTTCCAAAAAGAGAGCTTTTTAATTTGATATTTATGAGTACCAGAGTCGCCTCAAGCCCAATGCCTGAGGTGTGTGTGTATATATCTGTCTAGAAATAATTTAGACGTGGTGCGGTTGCTTTGGGAAGAAGTAGATCTCGATTAGGAATAACAATACATATTTTGTCTTTAAACTGAGTGTGGAATTTATTTTTGTTTATAGTCGTTCAAATTGCATACAACATCTATTAACTTACGGAGTCTATTCCCAGACTTATAAATATAATTGTTCTAAATATAGCAGCTACTACTCACATAAATCTCTACTTAAACGAGGGCCTTTCAATGAATTTGCAAAATATATCCTCCCTAACAATGAGATGGCAATGATAATTAGATTTCTTTGAAACACTCGTATGTAAAACTCAAATTGTTACAAAAGCAAATATATGATTTAAAAAAATCAATGTTATTGATTAAGCGAATTTATTAAACAAAGTAATTCTTTCTTCAACAAATCTCCTCTTTCAAAAAGAATTTATAAAAGCTCTAAAGAAAAATCTGTTAGTTTCATCGCCTCAAAGAATCGAGTATCCGTTGTACTTGAATTGAGCACCACGCAAACGATTGTCCTACGACCCCGACAGAGACTTGAAACCAAGCAGTTACCGGCTGGTAGCGTTGTTCCTGTTTTTACTCCATCGTACCCTCTCCCAAGCAATTGATTCGTATTATCCCAAGTGTACTCTCTGGACATCCTTTCTTTGCTTAGCGCTATGGCAGTGTACCTTTGAGTATTCACAATCTCTCGAAATGTACTGTCTTTAAGAGCTCGTAAAGAAAGTTCTCCCTGATCCTTAGCTGTCGAAAGGTTCAGCATATCAGGGAGTCCATGTGGATTGGTATAATTCGTATCGTTCATTCCGAATTCTCTGGCCACACGATTCATTTCTCTGAGGAAAAATCTCACGGGCTTGTTGCATTTAATTTTGTGTGGAGGAAGACACTTCTCCTCACATTTTCGCCTGCACTCAGGCGATGAGGGAAAAAGTACTCTCCCAAAATGCTCGGCTAAAGCATAGGCAGCGTCGTTTCCGCTCGGGAGCATCAATCCATACAGCAGGTCAATCGCATTGAACACATCGCCTGCTTTTAAGTTGGCACTAGTGCCAATCATAAATGCAGCGTGCTTAGATACTCTGACTTTTTGTTCTTTGAGATTTATGCCCTTGCTTTCTGCCACCTTTAAACAGATGTAGCAAGTCATTATTTTCGTCAAGCTAGCCACTTCTCTCGTTTTATTTTCTTGCTTACCCATCAAAAAGCCTCTGTCTGAACTAAATAACGCCCAGCTTTTCGCTGTTACACTTGGAGGTTTCTTAATTTCTTCATCTTTGAGATCTTTGATGAAACTATTGCCCATAAACCCATATCTTGTCTCGTCTACTTTTTTCGAAAATTTCCTCTTTTCAGGCGATGTGTTTTGAACCTTCGCTGAAGAATTAAAAGGCGTGCGAGGTCTCGATATTGGAGTTGAGGGTAAGTTCGTACTCACAGCCTTATGCGCAGGAGAATTTGTTCTGTAGCGGGTTTTTGGTATAATTTGAAAAGGCCTGCTCTGAATCTCCTTCTTTAACGGAATGAGCAGAGGCATTTTCTCTTCTTCCTTCGTCAAATCTGACGTTCTTGAAGTTAAGGTATCTACCTGCATCGAGCGGTTAGTATCCTGCTTCCCTGCCCCCTTTTTCTCCAGCTTACGTATCTTGAGCTTCGGGAGATTATAGCGAACGAAAGGCTGAGTATTTCGGATTGGTGAATCATCTAACCTTGATTTGTCATTCTCAAGCATATTTCCAATTGACTTATTGACTGAATTGTCAGCTGCTGGCAAGGTCAATGAACTCTCAATTGACTTGAATACATCTGAATGTTCTGAAACAACCATTGCTGAGCTGTGGAATACCTTGGATTTCCTAGGTCCAGCGAGCAAAATTTTCTTTGCGATAGTGTCATTTTTAGAGCTAATTTGTAAGTTTGAGGTAAAGATTTCGTATTTCTGTGCCAAGACTTCATCGGCGGTGATTGCTTTATTTTTTTTATAGAGAAGAGAATCAGTTTGAAAGGTAGCATTTGGATTTTCGGGTCTTTTTTTGGGTTGAGATAGCCCTCGATGGGGCTGTCTCGTCGGCATAAATGGTAAATTGGTGAATCGTGGCTGGTTGTAGCTGTTATCCAATGCAGTTGATAGGGGGTACATGTTCTTTGATTCGAAGGGCAGTTTTTGCTTCAAGGGGACTCCGTTTAGGAGCAGTAGTTTGTAGATCTCGAGTGCTTTGTTAGCTTTCATTGATGAGTTTGATTTTAGAGATCTGGCTATTGATAAAAAACAATTACATCAATTTCCGATTAAATTAAAGTGTATGAAATTTTTATTTTATCTAAATAAATTTGTTAGGATGCTAAGTTTTGGAAAGAGCTCTGCAGACATTTGAGAAATGCACTGAATTGAAATCAATTTATTTGCTTTTGGCTTTAGAATGGCTTTGGCAGTAACAAATACCAGCAATCAGCCCAAGTAGCTTGAGTTCAAGCACAAAGAATCATTTTTCTTAGGTTTTTTTTTTTTGATAAGCCTCATCATTATATAATTTTCGTAGGTCTTTCTTGGCTCACACACTGAGAAAAAAGGCTACAGTTTTTAGTTCTTTAGATCAGCTTTCCTTTGATTAGTACTTATTGCTGATATCCAGTATGATTATATATAAGCACTATTTACCTGAACCTCAATGATGCTCTATACTCTACAAATGATTTGTAAGAATGCTCTCTGTCATTGATTAAGTTTCACATGCAAAGAAAAATGCGTCTCGTATGGGGGATTTTATCAAAGCAGTTAAAATCTAATGTCCATTCCAAGATATTATACAAAAAAGAGACTTTGGCTCAACACCTTTTCAATGCGGAGGACTCATAAGTTTTTTCTTGAGGCAACAGGACTATTAAGAAAAGTCCAACTTCAAAGACTCAATACTGTTCGATAAAGAGAATGGACAATGCCTAATGTGATTTAGTAGACCTCTTTAATTGAATAAAGAATTTTTCAAGCTCCAACTAAAATAATTGCATTTTGAAATTGAAAAATGGAACTGATATGACAACTTATGCTCGCAGTTCTCACTTTTTTTTTCAGAGTATATCAGCGAAACGATTGTCCAGCCTTCAAAAATTATCTGCAAGCTCTATATATATATACTTGCTGCTGATCTATACAGAATTAACTTTACTTAGGATTCGAGCTTTTATATAATTATCCTTTGACAAAACTTATTTCATTCGTCTATTAATCTGACAGTTCACAAAATAGCTGCGTTCGATATATCCAGTTTTCAGAATGACATTTTTTTATCGGATTTCAGACGAAAAGGCTTTCTTTTTAACGTACTCTGGCTTCAAATAAATCATTTTCAGGAATTTAACTCTACTTTCGTTTTTGTGCACAAGTCTAATTCATTAGGAGACCCGTATTTACACAATTAATTTAAGTGAGTTAGTCAGATTTAAACTGTTTCTGTAAGAAACGGCTGATTAAAGCATTCGTTTTTGAAATGTTTAGATACGATTAACTCATTAATTCAATATTTTTCCCAAGACAACAATACCAAATGGGTGACCCCATTCGCTTTGGCGATATAGTCTTTATCCAGTTCAAAGAAACCCGCTTTGTCGTTTCAGCTGAAGGGTTCTACAGTCAACACATCTGGGCAGGCCCTGCTGATCGAATCACTTCTGAATCATTCCGAAGTTGCCTTTTTGAGATCTTTCCAAAGCAAATCGCCTTGGAGGACCCTTTTACTCGTGACTACGAAAGACAGCTGGAAAATCTCACAGAACTTAACCCCAAAAATCAATTAGCCGCCAAAACTTTCGAGGTTGAGCTGAAAGATCAGAAGGATTTAGAGAAAAAATTGAGTGGCGAAGTTTTAAAGTTCAATGCCAAATTGATTGAAGAAAGTCGCGGCAAACCACTCACTCACAACAGCAAATTCCTCCTAAAGCATGTGGATTCTGGCTTCTTCCTTGATATTACTCCAAAAACAGATGCTCTTTCTCGAAAATTGCTTTCTGTCAAACTTTCTCAGGTCGTGTCGATCGAGGATTACTTCATTCTGAAATCACCATCACAGCTACAGGATGGCGACAGCGTTTCAGAGCACATTGACTACTCAGCGAGTTTGTACATTTATAATCCTACACAGCGAGTCGCACTTGGATACGATGAGACACCGCTCAAGCAGGACCCTTTGAAGATTACTGAATCGAAGTACCTTAATAACTTCGAAAGGATGTTCCCTCAGATGAACTACATCAGACAACCTGCTCATATTCAAAATGGCACATCAAATTTAATCGGAGGTGACGACGTGCGTGCGAAAAACTTGGTCATGCTCAGAAAATACAATTCATCGGCTCCTAGCCAGACAAGCCCGGTTGAATCGCTGAAAACTGACACATACATTCGCTTTAATTCGTTAGGCCGATACCTCACAGTTCGGTATTATGGTGAACATCAGAAGCAGTACAATCAATTCAGAATCGAGGATACCAATGGAGGAGCAGAGACACTGGTGAATCTCTCATATGCCGTATTCCAAATCATTAAAGACCATTCAAAAAAGGGAGAGGTTCTGCCAGTGCAAGAATCAGTCCAAAGAGTCGAGGAGTTCTTTGGCAAAAAGAAAGTTTTCGTTAAACAATCAAAATATTTGCTGAAGCATCTCGTGACAGGCAGATTTTTAGTCGCGTGCGAGAGTCGAGGGTCTGTCATTCCAGTCCTGCTCTCGCTTGAAGAGTTAAAAGAGAATCCCAGCGTATTCCCATGGGTTGAATTCGTCAACAACAATCCCAAAGAGGATCACCTTGTCAAGCCGAAATCTCTTTATAAACTTCGATTTGTCAATGCAGAAAATAAAGGCTTTTTCCTAAATATTGGAAAGAAAGTCGAATCCGAAGATGATACGCTAAAAACCGAGTCTTTTTCAGGGTATTTCCACCCAGACAAGTACGTGAAGAAAAAGCCTCCGACCCCTGCCGAGTGGGAACTTGAATTCACTGAGAAAATCGTTGAAACGTCTATGAAAAAGACAAGTCTGATTCGCCTTTCATCCCAATGTATGAGCAGTTGACTTCAGAAGAGGCATTTGCCCTGCTCGAAGCAGAAAATCTTTTCTATCAATTCGTTGAATTTATGACCCAGCTTGAAGAATATCTCCGCGAAGAACAAGTCGCTATCGGAATGGAAACAGAAACTAAGAGGAGCAGTAGTCTTGGAAGCTTCTTTGGACAATTAAAAACGGAGGTTATTACTGCCGCTATCTTCAAAGATAGATCCGAACCACTGAAAAAGCTTAGCAAATCAATGACAAGACTCCAGTATATCCTCGAAGACTACATTGAAAGATACCGACTTGGCGATGATTATAACAAGAACGATGTCATCAATCAGTTATACAAACGCACTTTACGAGAGATGAGACTACTGGACGTAGCTGCTCTCCTCATACAAGTGTTTGTGAAAAACGAGTCTCTGGTCTCTCGCCTTGAAATCGAATTCTCTGGTCTGACGTATTCCGTGGAGGATTTCGATCCTCAGCAGTGCTTTTCACTGGTAAAAGCTGCTAATGATTTCCTGTTACATGGTGTGAAGTACAATCCCGAGAACAACTTTTTCCTCTCTCAATATGTCCTCTTGTTCATTAACAGTCTTCTTACGGAATCAAAAGGAATTTATCAGCTGACCGATGATAACACTGTCAAGGTCGAGTTGAAAAAGAATCTGTGTGAAACCGCAAAGGCGCTTCTCTTTGAGGAAAACCCAGATGCCTTCTACCAGCTGCAATATTGCTCTGAAATCCTGTTAAAACAGCTCATGGAAGAGACACATTATCAAGGCTTCATTTTGAGCCTCCTCGAACACACTCTCAGGATTGGTGCGAACTTGAATCGTGATCTCAGAGATAAAATGTTCGAGCTAATTGCCGAGGAAGCAAAACTCAAGCATTTATTACCCACGATTTCTGTGAGGGACCAACGAACTTTCGTTATGATAGAGTTCAATCGTCTCACCACGAGAGACCCTCCCCGCGCGATTTCGTTAGAGAAGTTTAGGGATCCAGCATCGCTCAAGGGAGAAATGCTGGAATACTACAATTACTTCCTGATTTCCCTAAGAACTGCGAACACTCTTGCTACGATTGACGACACGAAAGTCCACCTTACACTCATCAAGCATTACCCTGTGAGAGCGCTATCTGAAGCCGTTAGAGGAAGAATCTTCTGTCCAAGAACCATCAAGAATGAGCTCTTAGAGTTGATGTACAAAGTTCACTTCAAGTTCTTCAAACTGCCACTAGAAACGCTGCCAAGCTCAATAAGAATCAGCGTTGACAATGCGAATGTGACTACCTTGCTCTCGTCTTTAGAAAGCTATGTTGATAATACCATCGGCAAGGTCGTATCCGAATACGAATGGGAGCTTATTGACCGGCTGGGCTATAGAACCTTGGTTGAAGACGCTCATGAAGCCTTTAAATTCTGGAGAACTAAAAGTCTTGAGTTCGTTCCTCAGCTTAATGAGGTCGATAACCCAAAAATCTATGACATGATTGAGCTCTTGGATGGTACTCTTTTAATACAGGGTGACCCTGACCAAGCTGGAGTGGAAAAATTGATCAAACAATACGAAAAACTGTTGGGTATGATCGAGATCGAAAGTCAGAAAATCGAGCGCGATGCAGATTTCGTCGACCATGCGGCCGAGAGTTTACAACTGTTTGCAGGCATTCAAAAAGGACGAGTGAAACTTGCCGCCAAAAGAATTTTAGAAACGATCCAAGCAAGGGAACTGACAAATTTAGAAGACAATCCAGAATCAGTCATCTTAGATATCTCAACAGACGAAAAGCAGCCCTTGGTGGCGACAAAATCATACAAGCGCCGAGAAACTAAGAACATACTTGCCAGCTTCTTTGTAGATGAGCTTCCATCCTCGGATCCTGCATATATTGAAAATCCCAAGCTAACAAAGCTGAAAGCAGCAAATCCCTACTCTTATCTGCTTGACAATTTAGGAAATGAGGGCATGCAGGAAATTCTGGAATTCTTCTTGAAAGTTATTAAGATGAAAAATCCCACGCTGACTAACCTTGCCCTCAGAAACCTCGGTTTGGTGCTCACTTTCGAGGAAGAGGTCTTGGCCGAAGTCCGTAAGACGGAGTATGTAACAGATCTCCCAGAAATGAGAACGACGATAGACGCGTTCCAGACGGTAACTGAAGTTTACAAAGTTGTCCGCCTGTTCAAAAACTCGAATCTGATCGAAGAAAGGTCGAAAATGCTGGATAAAGTTGTGACTGAAGAGAAATTCGAGAGGATACTCAAGAGTCTAAGCGAGAAGGTAGAGTCCATGATCACTACACTTTATAATACCAAAAAGCACTTTAAATACACAAACGCCCAAAATGCCAAGGAAACGTTCCTGCTTTTGCTCAAGCAATCTAAGACTCTCGATGATGTGCCTTTTAAAATAAATCCTGAAGCCATCAACAAGAATTATCAAGAGATACTCGCTTCTCTACAAGCACATCACGTGCTGTTAGGACTTGCCGAGGTGTTGTACCAGCAGGCCGAGCGTTTTGAGTTCAAATACAACGAAATAATCACTCTTATCAGGAAAATTTATCTCACATTAATAATCTTTGCCTGCAGAAATCCTGATAATAAGAGGACGCTCTTCGAAGATCCAATTTTCAGGAGGATCATTGAAACTCAAAAAAGCAGATTCAGCAACGAATCCATTGATTTATTGATCTTAGTTGAAGAAATACTGGTCGATAACAAGAGAGTCGATCTCGAAGACAACGCTCCTTTGTCCGCACTTATCAGCGAATTTTACCTCAAAGCGTTGTCTCAGCTAGAGAAATTTAAATTTGAGCAAGGAACTTGGAAAGACTATGCAGTTATCAACAGTTTGCCGTTTGTGTCGCAGTTATGGACGAAGAAAAACATCGAACTTGACATCGGAGAAATCGTAAAGACCTATATGGAGAGAGTTGTTCAGTTAACGGCTGGAGATTACATGGGAACTTTTGATCTCAAATCCCTCGGAGACGAACCCAAGCTCTTCCCCTCAGATAACTCCCTTAAAGTGCCTCCATCCTATTACTGCCTCAGAGAATTCCTAGAGACTTGGGAATTGACAATCCCTGTGCTAAAGAGCAGAAAGAAAAACATCGATTTGATGTTGGTGGAGTTCAAGCCGAAAGAATGGATCAGAATTCTCCAACAGAAGGAGCTCTTGCACCAATTCGAGCTAAGAAGGCTGTTCTGCGAGACTTTTTGCAGAGTATTCAAATTCCTGGACCTCAAGCAAGAGGTTTTCAAAGACGTCTACAGCCTGCGTGATTTGGTCTTTATTTTATTCGAAGACATGAGAGCTTATATTGAGTTTTGCCACCTACAATATACTAAAGGCGTCGACTTGGCTGACCCTTCAACTCAGAAGATCTTCGATCTTGACAAGTTCGGGATATTCAAAACAGAGCCCACACTGTTGACTATGAGAGAGGAGCAATCGAAATTCTACGCTAACCGGTTCCATGAGGCATCAATGACTATTTACTTAGAGACGATCCCAATCAAAGAGCTCTGGACTGACTACATCTATAACGGATGCTGCAAATTTTTGGAAGTGTTGCTTCTCACAGAGCCAGATCTTATGGTAACTCAGCTGACCTCGTTCCGTGGCTCGATCACAACCGAATTGGTCCATTATTATATTGAGTTTACGAAGAAACTTTTGGAAATGCCCAACTTGAACGTCAATAGTGAAACCTACCAGCGAATTCAAGGTAGTCTCAAAGCCGCCTGTACAAAGAAGAGTTATCAGAGATACGTGGTCAGTTTCAAAAATATGATAAAATTGGCTAATAAGCACGAAGAAAGCTTAGTGGCTTTGAAATCTGAGGAAAGGAAGCAGATTTCGCATTACACACTAATATTCGATCAGAAACTTGCACACGTTGAAGGTGGTATCACAGAGCTCTTGGAAGAAGCCGAGTTATTTGAGGAAAATAACATCGAAAAGCTTGCTGAAAATCTGTTGAGAAATGAAGATACAGAGGATATTATTAAAGAAATTATCTTCATTCTTACCAAATACCACAATAGACTAGCGGATAAGGATACTAGGCTCCTCCTGATCTTGCTCAGAGCACCAATTGAGCGAGAGAGGAGAAAATTGGAGACAAACATCGGTGAAAATATTAATCTGGATTCCACTCGAAAGAAAATTATCAAATATCAAGAATTGCTTCAAAAGCACGAGATTAACAAATTGATTATGAGTATGACCATTGAAGTAAAAGATGAAGGCACTCTCAAGCAAGTGTTTTTGCTTGCACAGGCGTATCTGTACGGAGGCAACAAATCCAGTCAGGGTGAGATGCATCAAGCACTGCTTAGCGATGAAGAAAATGTCTTCTTGGTGAAGTTGTACCGCCTGCTTCAACAGAAATTTGACCTGTTTATTGAGAACGAAGAGTTTAGAGTCCAAGCCCTCTACCAAAAATCAATGGAAGCGAAGCTGGAGCATTTAGGTGATCTATCGGAGATCTCACTCGATAAGTCACAAGCTGAGAAAATATTTTTCAAGATCCAGAGCGAATTCGATCCGATTTTAACGACGGATGCTCTGGAAAGTAAAGATAACGATCTGCTCATGGTCATGTTGAAGCTATTGCAGTCTATGTGTGAGAACCAATTCACGTTGATGCAGAACTATCTCCGAGTGCAATTGACCACCAACGAGGATGGCGCGGAGGTACCATTGCCTAACTCAGAGAATTTCTTGGAGTTGGTAAGCACTTTCTTCAACGAGTATCACAGGGCCCACTCTGCCTATAGCATGGAGGTGGGTCAGCAGATCGTGGATGTCCTTATGGAGATGACTCAGGGCGAAGTTACAGAGAGCATCAAAGCGGTGATACAAAAATCGTTCTATCTAGAAGTCTCTACCGTGATAACGGATTACAATGAATACCTTCACCTGCTTCCAAGAGGATACAGCTGCTTTGCCTATAGAAAGGAACGAGATACTTTCTTGGCACAGCAAGCAACTGCCAAAGCTCGCAAAAACAAAACGACTGATATCTCGGACTTGCCTACAAATGAAAATTATTTCATGATTTTGAAGAGCAAGTGTCTGCAGCTACTGATCTCTATCGCTCAAAATCTTCCTGAAGAATCAATTGACAGCCTTGAAAAATTCATCGACAAAAACCGGATTCTAACTGAATTTGAAAAGATGGCTTACGAAGTTTTCGGCTGGCAGAAAGGAAGTATTCCTACCGACAACGTTGCTATCAATAAAATAATCAGGAAGAAACTTCGAAGTATCACAAATGAAGATCTGGACGGTGTACTAGGTGATTTGATTAACATTTATATTTTGTTTAAGTACATCTGGAATGATAATATGGAATGGGAAAGTAGTCTCAGAGAGCTCATCAAGGAATCAGACCGCAGCGACTCAGAAAAATCCGCCCTTGAAAATCTGCTTTTCGTCTTCACGAAGCGCCTTGCAGCAAGTGTCGAGTTGGTGGTTGATAGAAAAGACAACAATTTGATTCGGTACTGGTTCCCTGTGCCTGCTCAATGTCGCTACCTGAAACGTGAGATCAAAACGAAATTCCTGGAGGACGTTGATCGTTCCACGCCGCAATCAAAGATCGTCTCTTTAATCGATGGCATTGAAGACTTTATTCCTGAGATGGAGGCCGAGTATAAAATTCACGTGTTGAAACAAGGATTTTCTTCAGGCGGTATGTACCGTTTCACTCTAGGACTTTCATTCGTGGTTGCGGTTACGGTGAACTTGATAAATCTTTACAGCATTGACATTGGTAGTTCAGAAGAAACGACTTACCCCGTTAATCAGCAAGATTATTTCTCAATGTGGAGGGAATTGTTTACGTGGGGAAATATAGCGAAATCGTACAATGAAGATGGAAGTGTCAAAGAGTTTTTCGCCAATAATCAATATGTTCTCTTCTTCATATCTTTCAGTTTTGTGCTCCTCAACTTCATCTTCGCTTCCTTAAACATCATTCTTTGGCTGATCACTCAATGGAAAAGAGAACAGCGACTCGGATGGAGAAAAATAAGTGCGAAGTATCGCGAAAAGATCGGAGAGTTCCCACAGTCGATCCAAAAGAAACTAGTAAATGATGAGTATCGAAATCTTGATACTCAAGAACTGAAAACAACGCTATATTACAAGGGAACAGACTCCGAAGAATTTATCGCTATGAAGAGAGACCCAGCAATCTATAAAAAAATCAGAGGCCGCTATTGGAGAACCAGCATCTATTTAATTCTGGTCAACTATGAATTCCTCTGGTTACTTACATACGCAATAATATCGTTCCTGGCACTTACTCACTCGATATTCTCCACGTTATTGCTAGCTGACGTCGTAATACGTTCCGACACAATGAAAAGGCTGATTCAAGCTGTTCTAAGGAACAAAAAGCAGTTCTTATGGACACTATTCTTGCTCTGTTTCATGGCTTTGGTCTATACATATATCGGACTTTATTATTTCGCAGAAGACATGAGAAGTGGAACGGAGAACTACTGTACTGACGCATATCAGTGCTTCCTCAATATACTGGATATGGGTTTGAGAAGCGGAGGTGGTATTGCAGACAAGCTTTCACTTGAGGATTATAGAAGCGATACTAGAGGCAGATACTTCCTCAGAGTTCTATTCGACTTGTCCTTCTACATGCTTATGATCGCTATTTTGCTTAACTTGATTTTCGGTATGATTGTCGACGCGTTCGGAGACTTGCGAGACAGGAAAAAAGAAGCCGAGGAAGACCAAGCCGATGTGTGTTTGATTTGTGGACTGGACAGAAGAGCGCTGAGAGGACTGTCGTTTGATGACCACAGACAAAACGATCACAACATTTGGAACTACGTGTCCTTTGTAACGTATCTGAGGCTGAAGTATACAAATCACAGAACAGACATGAACGGTATTGAGAACTCCATCTATAATGCATACCTCGAAGGAGAATATGATTGGTTCCCAATTGAAAGAAGTTTGTCGCATGAAGTATTAATGCGTCGACAAGAGAAGGAAAAGGAAGATGAAGAAGACCAATTCGCTCAAAAAATTCAGGAGAATCTTGATAACCTCAAAAATCTGAAAAAATCTCTGGTTTTGAGAGTAACAGAACTCACCAAGAAAGTCGAACCAGTTAAGAAAAAATAATAAGTATTTTTTATGAGTGTTATATCTCAAGGGTGATTTCAAACAAAACATTCATATGAAATCGTGAACCTATCATTAATATATACATCTTACATTTCCGATTCAATAAAATAAAATAAAATTGTGTTAGTATAATTTGTTTGAGGAAGTTCAGAGCAAGAGAGCTAGTAGTTGAAAAGGTGAGGAGAAACTTAGAATATTTGAATCAATTTTCTTAAATTTTCAAACTTAAACAAGCAATTCGAGTGCAGTCATTGATCAACAGCACTTTATGGATGCAAGTAAAAGAAAGAAATATCGGGGATTTTCAAACTGCCTGATAAAATCACGGCAATTGAAAATAAGTGAAGAGTTCTTGATCCAATAGGGAACTATCGATCCAGTGAATAAGGAAAAAGGAATTCACATTATTCCATTTGTTAGTGAATATGCATAAAACTATCATAATTTAATACTAATGATGGCCTGAATCCTCTGATGTGTGAATACATTTTCATAGATCGATTTGCTCTAAATAGTTGAATAATATATCGTGGTTTGGACAATAGGCAATATCTCTATTTTTTGAAAATTACATTATTGTCTGACTGTTTCATTTGAATATGCCTTCTGACACATAATTGCAGAAAATTTCGATGGAATTTTTCATATATGGAAAGGAGTATTTTGATTTAAAAATTGGGAATTGTGGGTTGTATAACGAAGTGCTTTCTATTCAATTTATGAAACCCCATTATTCTAAAATTATTTCAAATAAATATTTAGCACGTACAAACCTCACACCAGATTTTTAAACAATGTCAAAGAAAGGCAAAATGGGCAAAGGAAAGAAGGGAAAAAGTAACGCTTTCCTCTTGAATTTATTCTCTGCTTCGCTTCCAATTCCCCTTCACTCTCAATTTATCATTTTATACTATAGAGGCGGATTATGAAAAGATCCCTCCTGGAGAGGAAAAATTCGGTCTTGAGATTCAAGTGGATGTCTTGAAAAGGAAGCTCAGTCAGAAAAGCAATCCTTTCCAACCGTTTAATCTCCATTTTTGCTAGTTGAGGAGCGAGAAATAGCTGACAAAGCCAAGGGCGCAGAAATGGAGATCAAAACGAAATATTTTGAACTTGAGAAGCGATATGAAGAAGAAGAGTCTACAAGAATGGATATAATGTATTTACTCCACAGATTGCATAAATTTTATAAGTGACTGCTCTGTGGAACAGTGCGGATATGACGCGGCAATATAAATCAATGCAGGAGGAGCTGACAAAGGATAATTTCAAACTGAAAAGTATTTCTGAAGAACAAAAGCAAACGCTTGGTACCTCATTATTGATTCAAAATACAAACCTAATCGAATCTAATTATTGCAGAGGCGCTGGATGAGCAAATTGAACAAATCAAAAAGGAAAGGGACTCTGAAATGTATAAGAAAGATGAAGAAATTCACGATTTGAAGCAGAAAATCAATGAGATGTCGAATGAGTTCGCTCAAATGCTTAGAGTATGTTAATATCTCTTCAATTTTGCCTAACAACCTTTTTTTACAGGATACGCTTGACAAAATGCACGAGAGAATCGAGTCGGCACCCTGGGATGCTGATTCTGATCCTCAAATGATGAAACGACTTAAAGAAATTGCCGGACTCTCTGGCCCTTAGACATGACTTTTTATTTCTCTACAATTCTTAATATCACATTCATTTAGTACAAAGCACAGATATTACGTTGCTACTGCATTGTTACTGGTGAAGGACAGATGCAAGACATCTTTTTATGGCTTATGATTATACTCTTGCTGCTGAAACTATTTCACTCAAAGAAGTTTAAAAATAACATGCAGCGCCTTAGATTGGTTGGTGTCACATTCATTAGTTGCAAATAACAGGTTGCATCCATATTTACAGCTAATGGACCTTATGAAGAAGGCTTATTTTCCAATAAATTACAAAATAAATCACGAATAAGAAGACAAACAACATCTTGTCTATGTAATGTGTGAAGCTATCATCAATAATTAAGAAAAGAGCTCTTGCTTTTGTGCCCTGATGTTTATTCTTTGTAGATCATGTAGGACAACTCATACAAAAAGTCTTCATCGATCAATGGTAAATTTTGGAAAAATCTCATGATCAGAGGCACGCGAATATAGGTATAAGTGTTGTATCTGAAAGAATCAATTTTTTGAAAAACCTCCGACAATGACCTGAGTTTAGCGTAATTCAACAGTTCTGGTTCGGCGTTGTCCTGTTCCTTGATATTTAATGCGTATACTTCCTCAATATGAACCAAATCGTTCAAATAGACCCCAAGATAAGGTATCTTCGCCCCATAGGCCTTCTCTTGTTTTTCTTTCAGGAGCAAGAGCCCTTTTTGCGTGAATAATTCTTTATATTCTTTCATTTTCTCTATTAGGTCCGGAGCCAACGTAGCTTCAAGGAGATGCTTCACTCGGTAAACTGGATTTATTGTTAGTCCATAATAAATTGACATCGCCGAGTTAAAATTTTTCATAGTCAGCAGACTATCTATGAGAGTGATGAAATATTGATAGAGAGAGCTTCGAACCTCTGCTTTTTCATTCGCAAGAGTTAGAAAAGCAACGTAACGTGTTATCCGATTGAAAGCATCAGTGAATTTAACTACTCCGGGTGCTACTTCATTTTTATTGTCCCTTGTCCAATTTTTATGCATTAGTTCTGTCATCTTGATCTGGCAAAAGTTATCGGCATCGAACATGCAAATCTGCTTAGCGATAACGTGATCATACGACCGAATCTCTTTCACAGGCACAAAAAATTCCCACACGGATGCAATTGTCCTGGGAGAGTGTATTATCGACGGAGGGACAACTTGATTCAAATTGTTCACCAATACGTCGAGGATTGATAAAAAATGATAATTAAGCCATTCAGCTGGGTTAATGAAATCATATAACGTGTAGATAAACTCAGCGAGCATCCTCGTTTTCGTTTTGTCCCTAATGATCAAATGTTGATAGATTTTGAACCAGTTTGTCAGCAGCGTGACCACTTTTGCTTGTACTTTGAGAATGACTCGAGAAGAGATCTCTACCTGTTCCGTGGGAGACACATTGATAGGAGGATACATACAGAATCGAGCTCTTAGCAATGAATAAAATTCCATGTCATCCAGAAAGTAGATATATGAATAAAGAACGATCACTGTATGTTCGAAATAATAATCCTGGTCATGCGTCACGAGTTCTATAAGCCGATTTTTGCTGATTCCTTTGAGTATTTTGAGGGTTGAGTCATAAATTTCTTGAGGAGGTGTTGGAGTATAAGCAATAGTGTTATATCTGAGCTTATTTATTGGTGGAAGGAGTTTCAGAGTAAAAACAGTTTGTACACCAGGGGCGGCGCCCTCTAAAGGATGTGGATTGAGTATCTTTTGTAGGTAATGAAGTATTTTGGTACGATCATCCATTTCTACAGGGGTAACTTGAGCTTCCAGGATCGCATTATCAGCAGTACCCTTCCGTGATCGTTTTGAGCTTTTCCTGCGAAATAGATTCTGTTGTAACTCTTCGAGTTCGTTGATTTCAGTGCCATTTTCCATAGCTAAGAAAGTGTATTTTCTTCGTGGATAGGATTAAAATCTATTGAAAATTGATTAAGCTCAATAAGACGCGCGTGATATTTCAATTTTTTGCTGGAAACGATAGCAATAGTAGATGCATGTAAAATGTATGCCATCAAGCAGAGGATGGAACAAGAGCACTTGCTAACCAATTATGAGGGCATAACAATTTGCTATCTTTCAAAAAAGTATTATATTATTTATTAATGAGACCTGATTATAAAAAAGAATGGCAAAGAAACTTCTTAAGAAATAGTGTAATAACATTGTCTACTATTAAATCAAATCTTCAAAGGCAATGGGTTGTCGAAAGGAAATTTAAATATAAATGCAAACCATTTGTGCAGCATCAATTTTTTCAATTTTACTTATTTGTTTTATATCAGTTTTTCTAAGTGATTCCGATAAACACTTGTTAATTTAAAATGGACGGAAAAGGTATGAAATTCTTGCAAAAAGTGCTTATAGCTAACATAATGAGTAGGTAGCAATGACGCACAAAACTTCCTCAACAGTCTACGAGAGGTCATCCCGAAGCAAGGTGAGCTGTTCCATGAGAAACGAGGATATGTCGAAGTTCTCTGCAAGCCTAAAATCCTTCCTCTAAAATCACTGACGCTTCAAAAACTCGAGCAAATGGAACAAGATTTGAACGCGCAAGTTAAAATGAGGGAGCAAGAATAAAAGACGATTCTCATTATTTTATTTTGGTAATAAAAAGTTCATATTTTCATCAGCAAGATGCTTTTCAGTCCGGGTTCTCTCAACTAAGAGCAGTTAGAATGTGGCAATTCCTCTCCTACGGAATTCTTTGTTGTTTTTGGTGCCATATGCAGTCATTTTCAGTTTTTTGCTTATATAAATGAAAGAATTCCATAATAACGATCTCTCAAAGCATAACAACCCTTCAATTTGATGCCCACATAGGAATACATACATAAATATCAGACAAACAAATCAGTAGTAGCATTTGCGCTTTAGAGTCCCTCATTTTTTACTCATTCAATAATCAAATTGATGCGAGCCTTGCTATTCACATCATCTTGGCTGGGAAATCAATGAAATCACAAAACACGGTAAACTTTAAAATTGCATTGTGGCTGGAGCCTTTTTAATTTTTAGGTTTCTTAAGCGTCATTCACTATTATATTAATATTCTTTCATATTTTGCTACTCCGACTACGATTTTTGTTCACTGCCCAACTTTCTCTTGGTTTGCATGCACATCATGCTCTATGCTCTACAAGATTATTGTCATAATTTCAAGTTCTAACTCAAAAGGGAAATAAATAGCATCTCGAAAGACTTTAAAGTAAAAATAAACTCCTCAAGCCTAATGAATGCTAAATGCTCTAACTATCTACTGTTTACGAATTTCAATTGATTAGGAAGCGAATAAGTAATCTTGTACGTCAAAAAGAAATATGCCAGCGCCTTTCTTAGCTCTATTTAATTAGTTTTATTTTAAATCCGATAATAACCAAGTTCAATACTATTGCTCTTTTTTTTGCTATGGGATCATGCACCTCCATTGCAGCTTGCAAGAAGAAACAACAAGGATCCAAACGAAAGAGTATTGCAAATACTTGCTATAATCATAACATTTTTCAAGACCGCAACAAGGACGACATCACCATGTGCAATTCTCCTTCTGATTCTCATTCAGCAAGCAAAATCATTCAAGATGAGCAGCCTGTTCGGGGGAAACAAAGTATAGCTGCATTTTCATTCAATCAATTCGAAATAAATCTTGCAAAGGTGAGAACTCAATGACTCCAGGAGCTAGCTCTATCGTAGTACCCATAAAACCTCAAAAAATGGAAGCATCCTCAAGAAAATCATTAACAGAACTGGACAGTCCACAAATCAGAAAAAACATGTGGAAGCTTTCTTTTGGAAAAGATAAAAATCCGCAGGATAATGAGACGGCAGGAAGTCAGGAAAATGATCAATCTAATGAGGCAGAGGGCGCGATCAAAGTTTCCAAAACGTCCGCGCTGGAGTACAAAAGAGGACAACTGATCGGGAAAGGAACGCTCGGAGAGATCTATCAGTGCTTGAATCTAAATACGGGAGAACTAATGGCTCTCAAAACTATCAGAGTATATCGGAATAACTTAAATCTGTTGTTTTTTATCATCATTATCATCAATTTATAGTTTCCAGGGCCGATAGAAAAAGCGAGGGCTTACTGTCGAATGGTTCAGAGAGAGTTAAGTCTGATAAACGTTATCCCACACATAAATATAATTCGTTATTACTACGTCGATATAGTTACGAGCTCTCCAGAGGAATCATTCGGTAACTTTCAGCATATGATTACTCTGGTTTCTTAATTATTTATGAAGTGGACGTAGTCTTTGAGTATGGTTCTGGAGGGTCGATTCGCTCGATTTTAGACCGCTTCAAAAATCTTGAAGAAAAGATTTCTGCTATATATATCAGCCAGATACTAGATGCACTTGCTGTGCTGCATGAATGCGATATCGTTCACGGAGACATTAAAGGTTCAAATATTTTGATTGATGCGACTGGTTTAGTCAAGGTCTCGGATTTTGGGTGTTGCAAATGGTTCGATCCGCCTCAAGAATTACCAGACCCTCAGATAAATGCGATGAAAGACGTTGTGTTTTCTGCCGAAGGATCAGTTTTCTGGGCAGCGCCAGAGGTAGCATTGCAAAATTAATATAATTATTGAATTTAATTCATCGAAGGTCCTTCAAAAAAGCGCCCAAGATAAGCCATCTGATATTTGGAGCGTCGGATGCCTTCTAATCGAAATGCTTACTGGACTTCCGCCATGGTCACATAAAACCATAGTTCCTTCTGAGGTTGAGAGCTTGGTCTTGTCAAGAGGTAGACCAGCTCATTTGAATGAGTATTTAAAATTTGTGAACTAGATGCGCCTCCTTTTCCAAAGGGCATTTCAGAAAATTGTCGTGACTTTTTGAGTATAATTTTTCAAAAAGATCCTCAGCAGCGTCCAACGGCGGAGCAGTTACTGGAACACTCTTTCATAAAAGGTAGATTATCAATCGCAGAACCGAACCCTTAAATTATTTCTTAAACTTAGAAAATACAAGATCTAAAATTTTTTCTACAGAATCTCAAACTGATGATATATCTTTGAGCAGACAAGACTCAATTGCGAGTCATTCATTTATCGAGACGAAAAGCAAGTTATTTGAAACACAAACGGGAAATACAGCAAGGAATGACTTTCCTCGCATTTTCGTTAAGTCTAGTGGTTCAGGGTCTCGAACACATACAAACAGCGGACCTGATAGCGTCACGTCGTTGGCTTCGCCGAATAAATTTCCAATTGCATCACCCAGAAATTTCTTCAATTATCCAGGAAATTCCCCTGGCACGGGGAATATGCGCCGTGGCAGAGGTAGAGGCTACGGCACGTACGTTAAGACCAGTGAACAAATTATCGAGCAGCAAGGAATGGAAGATGAAGGGCCTGGTCCTCTGCGGAAGTTGGGAAAGCAAAGGCAGGGCTCAGTCTTTTTAAAACCAAGGCCCGATGAAGATACTGCTCCTATGCAGAGGCAAAAAGGTAGACAGTCCAGTTTTTATCAATATGCGCAGCAAAGGCGAGGGTTCACACCAGAAAAAGACCCTGTCGCTCAGAACAAAACCACACAAAATCTGAATTCAGGAAATAGATATATGATATCACAAGGACGAGCCGGAACCGCGCATAGTTCTCAGAACAGCTCAAGAAATTTCATTGGTCAAGGTATTGGTGAAAATGCAGCTAAATTCAATGGAGGTGTGACGACTGAGCTTCATCCTCAAGAGCACACAGCTTCACTTGCTGAAGACAAAGCAGAAGCAGAACGGAGGAGGATTGAAGAGAGAAAAAGGCTTGAAGAAGAAATGATGCGTGATATGGAAGCAATGGGCACTGACACCGTTGGGAGTGATGCAAGTGAATTCAAAATACCTAGCTCGAGAAGACAATCCTCTAACTTCCGAACCCAGGAAAAATCTCCCAAACCACTCACTGAAGAAGAGCGCATTCTCCAAAGGAAAAAGCTTGAAGAGCAAATGATGCGTGAGATGGAAGCAATGGGCACCGATACAGTCAGGAGTGATGCAAGCGAATTAAAAATAACCATTTACAGTAGGCGAGCCTCGTGTTTACAATCCCAAGAAAAAACTCCCAAAGCACTTACTGAAGAAGAGCGCATCCTCCAAAGGAAAAAACTTGAAGAACGCATGCTGCTTGACTGTCAATCTGCAAGCGGAACGGGCTCAATGAATATCACTTCATTCAGAGGAGACAACTCTTTAGAAACTATGGAACTTCGACTCACATCTAATCCTAAGCAAAGCTCTAATCCGAATCACCTCAGGGTTCCCGAAGGACTCACTGAAAGAGAGAATTGGAAGAAACGTTCCAAGGAAATTTCAGAGGAGATGAACCAACCTTCATCAGAGCGAGCTACTCAAAAAGAAGATACCATCCAAAAAAGACCTTCTTTCTTAAACTCACAATTGTCTTTCTCCGAGGGGCAGTCTCTAGCCGATGAGCAAAACTTGGCAAATGAACAGCAGTCCTCGAGAAGGGAACGGTCCATAGCGGAAGAAGAGCCTTTGAAGAACCCAGAGGCTTTGACCAATAAGGACAACGCTCTGTCAGAAGTTGAAGAAGATGAAGATAGTGCGCTGCAAAGAAAGCAACCGCAATCGTTGTGCATAGACAGCGGCTTGTTGTCGAGAGACGAGCAAGTTACGAAGAGAGAACAATCGCTACCTGAGAAAGTTCAGACTTCGAGAAGTGACAGACGGCTTTCTTCTAGAAACCAGGACTCTCTTCTAAAAGGTCAGAGTGATACGAAACTGGAGGAGACTAAATCCGGATATATGGATCAATCATCAGCTTGTTTTGGACAAGAGAAGGGAGATCCAAACTCTCATCAGGAGAATGGAACTCCAGATAAACGAGAGCACAGAACTATTAATGAAATGAATGGCGGTGCTAGGCTATTAAAACATCAATTTTCATTTAATTGATATATCTATTAAACTATTTCCTCCCTTTTTAATTAAAGGCCTTTTTTCGGTGATTGTGATTCAAGGTTATTATATACGCTTTGGATTGAAGGTTAATTCCTGATGATCAAAATAATCTATTATAAAAAGTAAAGGTTGCAACTATACCCTCAAATCCATTCCTAGATTTACTATTTTAAACGATTTGGAAGTTCAATGTATCTTAATAGATCTTAAACAAAGCAGATCTTGAATTAATAGCTAAATTTTATTGCCAAACAAAACATTTCAAAAAGAGCACTCAAAACAACCAAATGAACCTCAAGTTGCTCAACAGATGATGCCAAACTCTTTGGGTCCTCTCGCTAGCAGTTTTTTTTTGAAGAAAGCTCTCCAAGGTCTTCACAAATCGCTGAAAATACGAACTTGAAGAGAAGTGAAGAAAAGCTAAGCCTCAAGATCCGAATTACGAAGCAACCATAATTTTCATTCGACCACAAGTGCTCACTTCACCACCTTCTTCAGTTCAAATAATAAGACTTAAGAATTTGCTGAGCGTCACTTCAAAAGAACAATTTTTACAAAACATCTATTCGCATGAGAGAATTGAACTCCTAATTCCACTAATACAAACTTTCAATATGTTTTGGTAAATTATATCTTGCTGAAGTCATATCGTGTTAATATTTGAATACATTAGTGAGAGAAAGTTATTGGGTAAATATGTCTACGAATTGTGTTATTATGAGTATTTGAACAGAGAATCGAACTTTACTCCTTATGTTGATACAGATAAACTCAGAGCCTTGTATGAAGTCAACGGGATTCTGTTAATATTTTTTTAATAAAATTTTCTTCTCATAAAGCTCAACGTACGAATATTCATAACCGATGAAATTCTAACATTCAATGAATCTCAAATTACTTTTCTATTTATTTCTTCTTTCCCGCTTTGGGATTAGTCAAGTCTTGCAAAGTCCTGAGCTATCAATTTACTTCTCAGAAGATAACACAGTGACAGCTCTTTTGTCTACGAACCATACTTTTTGAATTGATATTTGCCGGAGCTACTTGATTGTGAGGAATACTTCTGTTTTTCAGCGATACTTCATCCTTTTTTAATAATTCTTTATATCTGGCTATATTTTTTTCCAAAAATAGCTCAGAGAATTCATTTGCAGCACTTCTCGCAAGTGTCAAATTGGGTTTCAGCTCTCCTTCAGTTTCGTCCGTCTCTTCATCTTTACTCTCATTTTCTTTTTCATCTTCAGTGTTCATCTCACCCTTGGCTACAAGTTGCTTAAGAATCTTCTTGTTTCGCTTAGATACTATGACTTGCTCTACTTTCGCATGAAATGCAGAGAGGGAAGATTCAACAGCGCTGAAAATCTTGTCACAATACCAGGTGCCATTGATGTGTACCCAGATCCTAACAGTTTTATCCTCTGAGCATGAAGCCAGATACTTTCCGTCGCTAGATAAACTTGTGCCATACACAGGTCCTGTATGACCTACAAGAGTTGCCATACATTTGGAGGTCTGCACTTCCCAAATCTTTATGGTTCCATTAGATGAGGCTGAGATCACAAGCTTCTCGTCAAGAGAAAAGTCCAGGTACAATACCCATTCTTGATGACCTTCAAGAGTTGTAACACATTTAGAGGTCTGCACTTCCCAAATCTTCACGGTTCCATCTCCGAATCCTATTGCGACAAACTTCCTGTTAGGAGAAAAGCTCAGCCTGGATACTTCAATGTTGTGACCTTCAAAGGTTGCAAGACATTTTTCGGTTTCCACTTCCCAGACTTTCACAGTGCCACCACTCGCGCCTGATGCGATATACTTTCCATCTCCTGAAAAGTAAGCACAACGTATCTCTTCTTCATTGTTATGTGAAAGGGTCGCAACGAATTTGGAGGTCTGCGCATCCCAGATCTTGATTATTTTATAATTCATTTTTTCTAGTGATGCAACGAGCTTTCCATCTCTGGAGCAGCGTATAGCCTCCCAGTCGTCACCAACAGGACTTCCAAAAGTTGTAAGGCATTTTGAGGTTTGCAAATCCCAAATCTTTGTTTTGTTCTCTGTCCCGAAGGAACTAACATGCTTTCCATCACTAGAGAAGCTGACATTGAGCACGCGAGAACTGTGACCATGAAGAGGTGCAAGACATTTGGAGGTTTGAACTTCCCAGATTTTCACGGTCTTATCCGAGCTTGCTGATGCGATATATCTGCTATCTCCTGAAAAGCTTATGCTCCAGATAACTCCCATGAGACCTTGAAAAGATATAAGCCATTTGAAAGTTTGAGCATCCCAGAGAGTCACTTCCTTATCATCCCCCCCTGATGCAAGATATTTTCCATCAGGGGAAAAGCTCACACTCCTGTTACCGGTAGCTTTTATATCTGCAATGCATTTGGAGGTTTCCACTTCCCAAATCTTGATTGAGCTCTTACCTGAGCCTGCAACATGTTTTCCATGAGGAGAAAAATGCACACTCCAAACGACCCCTTCGTCCCAATTAAGAGTTGTAAAACATTTGAAGGTATGCATTTCCCAGAGTTTCACTGTGCTATCATGTGAGCTTGATGCGATGTACTTCCCATCAGGAGAAAAGTACACGCAGGAAACAGCTTTAGTGTGCCCCTGGAGAGTTGCAATACATTTGAAGGTATGCATTTCCCAGAGTTTCACTGTGCCATCGTTTAACCCTGATGCAATGTACTTCCCGTCAGGAGAAAAGCTCACACTATTCACATCCCATTCGAGTTCTTCAAGAGTTGTAACACATTTGAAGGAGGCTATTTCCCATAATTTTACCGTATTATCATGTGACCCTGACAGAAAATATTTCCCATCAGGAGAAAAACACACACTGGTCACAGTACCACTGTGCCCTCCAAGATTTGCAATGCATTTGGAAGTCTATACTTCCAAAATCTTCACAGTATTGTCAACTGATCCTAACGCAATGGACTTCCCATTGGGAGAAAAACTTACGCTTTTCACGGCTGAGGGAAGTAGAAGTTCAGGGAAGACTCCGAACTTCACAGCTCTGAGGTTAGTTTTTACAAGCTTCGCATCATTTGCTTGGATATTTCTCAAATTAGTATAGCTTAAATCAGCCCCTGAAAAATCAACCCCTGAGAAGATCCCATTCTGAATATTGGCTCCACGGATAATGACATTGCTTAAATCTTGGCAGGTGAAAGAGTAATGAGCTGCTACAAGGATGGTAATGCTATTAGCAGCATAGATTGCTGCACGCTCACTCTTATCGGTCTTGGTGAA
>ENA-UOTZ01000117-UOTZ01000117.1-compost-metagenome-genome-assembly--contig:-NODE-117-length-59858-cov-7.719995_pt1 | contig 59858 bp, 36 predicted proteins | sample MGYA00238144_ERZ746983 | MGnify/ENA primary metagenome ERZ746983 (study PRJEB28759, sample SAMN06268863) | compost metagenome | isolation source: single cell | place: USA: California, Emeryville, Joint...
ATTCGGAGTCAATGTATTTAGAATAAGGCTACCTTTGGGAAGCATATATGTATATTTCTAGCCGTGTTGTAATAAAAGAATTTTAATTTTGACTAAAGAGCCAATTAACAGATTAAGGATTGAGAAATTAAAACCAGATGAGAATCAGAAAATAAATTACCAGCCCAATCTCACTGATAGTAGATCATTCGACTTCTTCATTAATGCTATTCTCCTCATCTCATTCTGATGTCTAACTTACTAAATCATTGTAGACTGATTTGTCTATTGTGAATTCCATGTTCAATAAGAGCCTATCTAGAGATCCAAATAAATTATGAAGGTGAATGTAAATAACATTCTATTTTTTGAGAAACAGCAAATCAATCCCGAGTATTGTCGGAATTAGCAGAAATTAGAGAGATTTTCAGTATCTTCAATAAGCTTGGGAAAAAATTTCAAGAATGTTATCTTCACTCCAGTCTATAATATATCTCTGGAATCTGGCCTTGAGTTTCAGTGGTGCGATTTTTTCCAAAAGCAGGTGCAAACACAATGCGGGAATCTTTATCTCCCACTACAACCATCTTCCCGTCGGTTCCTGCATAAGAAGTGCAAAAGATGGCAGAAGATCCTCAATTCAAATGAATTGTATAGGTTATCTCCGCTTGCAAAGACACAGGTGCCTCAAACATCGCTTGATAGATCTTATTAACTACCCCAGGAGACGTAGCTGCCATATAACCGGCTACTGACGCAAGTTTAGATGTTTTTCCATCATCTTTCGATTCCATTTCGAGACTTACTGTCCCTGAAATCACTCTGTTCAACTCTGTGGGAACATACAGCCCGATTCCTTCAATCTGAATGGGTTTGGAAGCAGTTATCGTGACCCCATCGTCATAAGCTTTGAAATAACCCCAATTCAACGTTGGTTCATTTTTTCCGAACCTTGCGAGTGTTATTGTCTTTGAAAAGGTTTTTGTTGTTCATTTTTCTCTTTTTTTAGTTCGTTATTCTCTTCGATTTTTTCATCTTCAAATATTACTTTATCATTTTTCGGTTTGTTTTCACTCTGCAGGTTTCCTTTTCTTTCTTCTGCTTGTCCTGAGTTCCCTTTTCTTGGATTACTCGGTTTTGGTTTGCTCTCAGGATCTCTTGCGAGTACTTGTCGTAGCGACTCCTTTAAGCTTTCTGGCTGCTCTTTCAATTCAGCCAATAAGGTTTCAATACCCACATTATACAATTTCGCGCCCCTTAACGCATCGACATCTTCAATATCCTCTTTAGAAATTCCATTCATTTCTAGGACTATCAATCCCAATTTATATGCTTCATTTGGTCCTTCTATTCTCCCATCTGCAGCTGCTTTCTCATCACTAATTGAACTTTCTTTCAAGCTTTTGGCCCAATCACTAAGGAAATACCCTCCAGTATCACTTATCTGATATATTGACTCCAACGATATATTGATATTCTTGGATAATGCCATTTTGGAACGCAAAAATTTGACGTCTGAAAGCACATTCTTCAAGAGAGCTTCAAAATCAATGTGTTTTATGAGCGCATTGCTCTGGTTCTCCATCATTTGCTGTAATGACTGGGAATATTTGATTGCACAGGCAAATCGATCTTCATAAGATTCAAAGCTTTCGATAATGACTGTACCAGGGTTTGTCTCGCAGAGGTATATGAGCTCTTGCATGAAGAGGGTTGCTGCTAGATTTGAGTTCCCTTTGTAGAATTCTGAAGTGACATTGAGTGATCTGATTGTGTATTTTTGATTGTTGCTTGTTAAGACTCCTTCGAAAGTGCTACAGTATTCTGTATCTGATACAAACCTCAGACTCGTGTATGCGAGTTGAATTTTAGGTGTCAAAGTGGTGAAAATAGGGTTTTTCGTTGAGACCATGGGAATTCAGAAAAATCTTTACTTTGTAAATTAAATGAGCTAGTATTGATTAGTTGGTTAAATCAGAAATATGATTACTCTCAACCTAGAGTTTGAAAATACAACTGCTAACCTATATAATGGGTTTACTTTTTGTAGTTAATCGACAATGATATCTTTGCGAATTCTTTTAAGTGATATTGAGACTTGTAAATTTCGAGTGTTTTGGCACAATTGACTCTATAATATTTTGCATTCTGAGCAAGGTAATGGAAAAATTTTCCAAAAAACAAAAAAAAGGCGAGGAATATTCAATATTAAGATTGGCCAATTTAGAAATGTAGTAACTAGAGACTCATCCAATAATAATCTTCATCACAGATATGGACTATGTTATGAAAAGATGAAGAATCTCCAAAGATATTCATCCTAAACCTTTGAATCCGGTGTTCATTAACCAAATGTATGATATTCTACCCGCAGCATTATTTGCTGAATAAGACAATAGAGAGCAAAAACCTTAAGCTCAGATATTCAAAGCAATTTGTGAGGCGCCTAAATTTTCGCTAACTTTTGCTCGGATATCATGAATGAAATGAAAAGAGGAAACCCACCTATTACAGTTGAACCATTCTTTTTATCAAGGCTAAAAACTTTTGTTTTTCCGAGGAAAATTCTTTGAATAATTTCAAAAATTGCAATTTTTCATTGATTTGTCTTCATCGCGTGCTCATAGATCATAACCCAATGCACTGACCTTGAAAATTATCCCAACAGCAATATCAAGCCAGAAGTCATTTTGAATAAATCGATCATTTATGATTTTCATGAGCAAAAATACAGGGCCTGTGTAACGATCCGGATATCCCAAAATGAAAACACAAACCATGCATTATTGACAATATAATACAATTTAATACTGCTCATAAATTCGCATGCCTTCTCTATCGAGTCACTTATGACTTCATCTATGTTTAAGCTTGCGGTTTCTCAGTCGATTCAGTATTTTCTGTTGTCTGAGCTTTCTCTTCCTGAGGAAGCAGAGCGGCAAGCTTTTGCAAGATTAGAGCACAATATGTTCTCCTAGTTTACCTCTTTATCGGTCTTTTTAGATATTTCTTTCACAGTTTTATGAATGAACTCAAGATCTTTCTTCATCTCAATAATTTTCGCTGCAGCCTTCGAGAACGACCCTTTCACTCTCACGACCTTTTCTGCCGCAATATCGTTGAGCTGTTTAAGTTCTGCCTGAGTTATTTGAAGCTTTTCAATTCTAACCAACAATTTATTCAAATTTATCTTAGAGATGCCCATGAGGATGAGGAGTTACATTGCGGCCTGCGTCTGGAAGTTCTTTTTCACTTCTTCTTGCTTGAGAATTTCGTCTTTGATTTTGTCCATGGATTTTCTGGCTCAGCTATTGCAGTTTGATATGATGAATATGAATAGGATTCTATTGCAGAAATTATTTAAAACACGATTGGACTTTCAAATCATATGAAGTTCTCTTCGTATAATAAAGCATTTAAGATTCCCATGGATTGTTGGTGCATGCATTAATCGGTTTACCAAAGTCTGAGCTCTATCTGTTGAAGTCTCATCGAAGTCCAGATTTGTTAGCCGAGGTTTTTTTTCATCAATTTCAGACTAATTAATTTGTAAACTCACACAATAGGATTTGAATATAAGCTTAAAATCTAAGATGATTGGCTTTCTTCAATAGTCTCAAGCACTATCTAATTTTTCAGCATATAATAAATTTCTGGAATTTGTCCTTCATTCTCATTGGAACGTCCCTTCCCAAACACACCAGTAAATGTAAATACGATTCCTCCCTCTCCTTCGACAGAGCTTTTGCCTTCAGCACCCCAGTAAGAAGATCCTCCGAACAACCATTTCCCGGAAGATATCATTAAATATAAATGAATTGTATACTTTGTCTCCGCTTCGATCACTACCGGCTCGTCAAACATGGATTTATAGATATTATTAACAACTAGAGGTGAACTTGAACTGAACTTAATTTCTTTCGCTGTAACTTTCTTCCCTTTCAAAGCAGACCCTTGAAAGACGCTCACGGCGCCCATAAGATAACTATTCGGCTTTGTTGGGATATAAAGTCCAATCCCAACCATCAAAATGCTCTTCGAGACGCTTATTCCGATTCCATCGCCCTCTCCATTAGAAAACAAGCTATAACCCTTGTGCTCTTTCGGATCGATTTTTGCGAAGCGTACAACTTTCAAAAATCGCGGACCTGAGATTAGATTTTCCTTTTTTTCTTCTTCAAGCACTGGCATATTGCCCTCTGTTTCCTCAATCAAGCTCTCCAGTTTCGCTCTGCTTTCCAAATCTTTATCAAGCATGCTTCGAAGCGTCCTCTTTAGCGAATCTGACTGATTCAATTCGCTTAATAGATTGTCGATACCTGAATTATGTAGTTTAGCACTTCTTGTGGCCACCACGTCTTCAATATCCTGTTTTCGAGTACCATTTAACTCCAATACTGTCAATCCCAACTTATACACTTCATTAGATCCATCTGAAGTTTCTTCTTGCATTGTTGTGGTTTCGATTTTTGTGTTCTTGCCTAAGTTTTTCGCCCAGTCGCTCAGGAAATACCCTTTGAATTCACTGAATTGATAGATAGATTGTAACTCGAGGTCCAGCATTTGAGATAACCTGAGCTTAGAAAGCAGAAATTTGACGTCTGAGAGCACATTCTTCAACATGAGATCGAAATTTATTGTCTTTGCAGCCTCCGATTTATCTTCCTCGATTAGCTGCTGCAATGACTGGCAATGCTTGATGGCACAAGCTAGTTGTCCTTTTTCATGGGACTCGAAGCTTTCGATTATAACAGCGTCTGGAAATTTTGTACATAAGCGAAGAAGCTCTTGGATGAAGAAACTGGTGGCGATATTCGGGCTATCTTTGTAGAACTCAGAGGTGATGTTTAGCGTTCGAATGGTATATTTTTGATTGTCGGCTCTGAAGATTGCATCGAAAGTTTGACAGTATTCTGTTTCGGAAACGAGCTTGATGTCAGTGTAGGCCAATTTGATTTTAGGAGTGAGAGTGTTAAGAATGATGCCTTCTTTGGGTAGCATCCTATATTGCTTTGCGAAATTTAGTTCAATAAACGAATCTAATATCGTTACTCAAGGGCGAAATCAAGTCAATGAGACAAAGGTAACCTCAATCTAAAAATGTAGACAACCAGAGTCCAGAGTGGACTAAGAAGAGATTTTTCTCCGAGAAAACAAAAACACTGAGCTCTCAGAATTGGATTTTTCAAGAGAGGCTCAAGGGATATAATTTCATGGGATGGCCCAAAGAGTTTGACAACATTTGAATTGACTAAATTGATGTTTGTTTATAGACAACTTCCTCCTTCGACTCAGAAATAATTATTCAGTGTGCTGTCTTGGTACTTATCGAGCAAAGCGTTTGTTTCTCTAATCAATTTCTTAATTTTTTTCGTATGTAATTCCTTTTATTTCAAACTCAAAGACAATTTATAATTAATTAATATTTTTTTATTCAAATCAAAAGAATAAAAGCATTCCAAAGTATTGGAGTCTTTTATTCTATGCTTGTACAATTCTCACGAAATGATAAACTTACGAGTAAATTGGGAGTGCTCGGAAGCAATTATTCATTGTGTGGAGCTAGGTAAATAAATGCAGTTTGTGTTATGGGTTTGTATTTGGTAATTTGAATTTGAAAAAATTGTAAAGGTTAAATAATTTGAGGAAAAAATGAAAGAGTATTCGCAGGAGCAATGTAATTGGTAAGAGAATGAACGAGAGTAAATAATTGTAAATTTGAGTTTAGAAAGTCTTGTGTATGGAAGAAAAGGTGAAAGTAGTAGCAACTTCACTGAGGTAGATTTCTTTCAGCTATGAGTGTCGAAGGAAATTTCTTGAATTAGCTATTAATGTATGTTTTAAGTTTTGGTCAATTAACTACAATATCACACAAGAATTAGTGTTTTAGTTCAGTCAATAAAGTCTTTTGCTGAAAAATAGTTTTCGAAAAGAGTATCATTTTGCAATCAGATAGTTACATTAAGAGATAGCAATAGTAGACTTTTCAAAGGCAGATTAGCTACAGAACTTAGAATTACTCAAGAGTAGTAATACTAATATTCTGAACAATGATAACTAATGGCAACTATATGTATAATCAAAACGCTAAATGCCAGCATTCCTTTGTGTCAAACGAGAGCAATGCCACGAAGAATGTATCGAAGGCAAATGCAAACTTTCTTTCAAACAAATAGTATCTCATTAGAAGATCAAAGAATTCATAAATTGCTGAGATTCCATCAAGAAACAAAACTCAGCTGCAAAGATATATGATCTTGAACCATGTTTGCAATTACATTCTTTAGTCCGAAAATCCAATAAGGATTCAAATTTGGTAGATTATCATTTCCGCTCTTAAATTCTAATTGTTCCTCTTATTCAGCATAATCCCACATTTTTTGCTCTCAACTCATCTCCGAAAGCCATTAGCTATTACATTTAATCGAATAGTCAAAAAGTCACACGAATCTGGAGCTTTCTCGTAGAAATGGCTAACTTCCCAGGTTTTGAATTTGAAAAATAGTTTTGTAAAACCAAAATTCTCCTATAAACTCAACTTTCACATAGCAGAGGAAGCGATTAGCTCTTTATACAGGAAAAGCCACCTTTATAATACACACTTCATGGGCCAAAAATATTCTAATTAGCCATGGCTTCGCTATGAATCATTGAAGATCTTAAACTACAACTGAAAAATTTCCAACCCTTACAATAAATCTAAATTTTGCTAAAACCACCAATTTCTTCAATGATAAGACGTCCAAAGACCGACTACGGCAGTACCACCTGGGACCGACTGGTGTCGAGTTTCAAATCATGTACATACTCAGTGATGCATGAACTCCTTCAGACTCAAATAACAACATCATGGCTTTACATGACACTTATCACCATCGAATCCCTCCAATTCTTATGGTACTCAGTCCACACTAACTTCGATTTCCTCTGGTACTCTCCTTCCGGCGACGTCTTCCACAACGCAATTAAATACCTGCAATTTGACGCTTTCCTTCATCTCTCACAAAACGGCAAATTTTTTAAAGCGGCTTTATACATTGTCTTTGGATTACAGATCATGGCGATTCTCATATTTGCCGCCTTGGTGTTCAGCATAGCAGTCAAGAGTAAGAAGAAAGCCTCAACGCTTGTGACGTATACTCTCAAATTATTCGGCTTGTACGTGTTATTATGCAATACGATCCTTGGGATCCCCTTTTTCAATGCATTTTTTGCAGCATTGCATTGCAAACCCCACGATATCATCCATGATTCAATGACTTGTTATTCAGGCATCTATTGGCTGCATTTAACCATTGGGATTATCGGTCTGATCATGTACCTGGGAATTGATTTCCTCTTTCAGGCGCTGTTCGTCGAATTGAACCCTTGCTCCTCAACTCCGTTCGCTTGTCCGGCAACAAAAATTGGATATTGTAAGCTCGCGTTTAAAATCGCTTTGCCGTTGTATATCGTAGCCGATTATGAGGTATAACATCGTCTCTTGGTGAATTCGTGGAATTTAAATTTTCTTCATTAGGCCGAGTATACGCTTTATTTCATTGGGTTCCTTTTGCCAGCGTGGGTATTGTACTTGATTCTCCGATGCAACAGTCCTGAATATTACAATCGCTCCGTGCATTACTTTGTAATCAGTTGCGAGTGCATCATTTGCTGGTTTACGCTCGGCTCCTTTTTCCATGCAGTAACAATTTCATTGAGAAAAGGCATTTAAAGCGATTATTTTCTGACTAGTTCTTGGGATTCGATAATAACAATGCACTTGGGCTTCTCTATCTTTTTGTGGGAGCTCCTTTTTTCGCCTTTGCCTATTGCAAGCTTTTTGCTTGGAGAAGAAGCAGCATTTTGAACCGAGATCCGCGACTGATGAAAAAGGATAGCTATATCGAGTATTATATCGTAGAGTTGATGAAGCTCATCGAGCACCGAGGTAGATCACACCTTTTTTCTGTGTTTTTCTAACACATTCTCCAGCACAACCAAAGCAGCGGCTTGAACTTGAGGGAATTTTAAAACTATACATGCGATACGGCCCAGTCAAGTATGACGACCAAGGCGTCTGTCAGCTGCTGATAGAAGACGCTCTTCGCGAAGAAGATGTTAACGCAAAGACACAGGAATGGTATCTCTTCGTCAAAGTAGTGTTGATTGAAGCGCTTGCTCGGCTGCCTAAGAGCAGGAAGCTGCACATGCTCTATGCATATATCCAACACGAGAGATTAAAAAACAAGTTCAAGGCTCTGCATGAATTAATGATTGCAGAGACCCACAAGCCAGGTCTCCAAGAGGAATTTGCTATTTATCGATATAGAAACATCATTGAGGACGAGATGATAGATTCCGACATCCGAGGCTCCGAGGCAAAAGGCCTGGATCTGAACATCATCATCACTTACCAGAACAAATTTATCGATTTTGTTAATAATATCGAAAAAGCCGTGAATTTCCACCTGGACTTTTGGAGAGAACTCCTCGAAGAAAACCCTGATATCGAGAAACTACAGAACCTCGGGAGCAGGCTCACGCATCAAGTGGACGTTTCCTCCGAAAACTTCCAGAAATTGGTGCAGATCAACCCGAATAACGTCAGAACCATGCAAATTTACGGAAATTTCTTGAGAGAAATCATTAATGATGATCATCAGGGAAAAGTGCTATTGGACAAGGCTGAGTCTATTGAAAAAAACGCTAACATTGCCCGAAAATTTGCTGATGAAGAACGCTTGAAGTACAGTGATAACTCCTCAACATGTCTGATAACCGTGTCTGCTAATATCAACGAGCTTGGGCTTGTGACGAACTGCACCAGTGAGATTAAGAGGATTCTTCAATTCTCGACGAATGAGCTTATTGGGCAAAATATATCGAAAATCATGCCGAAGATTATCGGTGACAGCCACGACGAGTTTATCCAGGCTTACTTTGAAAATCCAATATCGCGGATAATGGGCATAGAAAGGCTTCTGTTCCCGATCAATAAAGCAGGATTTATTGTTCCTTGCACCTTATTTATCAAATTTCTTCCGAATTTAAGCGGCGGCATCAAACTGGTTGGATTTTTGCATGACGTGAACCTCGGAGGAGATGGCGACGAAAACAGCGAGGAACATACGCATTATATTATTTATAACGCTGATAATAATCTGATCTGTGGGATAACTGCGGGCTGCAAGAGCCGGTTCGGGATACCAACGAGTCTCGTCTATGGGAACTCGAAAGAAAACAACGAGCTGTCTATGGAGGAGATATTCCCAGACCTCTCAGCGCAGAGTATGGAAGAATTAAGAAGTTTTACAGGCGTTTTAATCACATTGGACACGACAAAACTCCCACAGGAGTACATGTTACATGATGAGCACAGTGGGAAGGAAAGCGAGTATAGCGACCCGGAAGCCGATTTGGATGAAAAAGAGAGCTTAGAAAGGGGGAAATATCGAAGGCTCAGAGTCAGAGCGTCGATTGTATTGGAAGAAAAGTACTTAGGAGGGCTGTGCTTGAGAGTGCTGAAGTTTTCTGAGGTGTTGGATGTGGATATCAAGAAAGAGAAAAGCAGAATGAAAGAAGAGATGGAAGAATATAAGGATACAGGGAAGAGAGAAATCATGATAGAATCATCAGCTCAATATCACGCTCATGAGGACGAATCTCAGAAAGAGGAAAAGGATGTTAGCGATCGAGCATCTCATGTGTCTGCGAGCTCAATGAATGAGGAGTTTAGAGTATTCAAAGAAGCAAAAATCGCGATTTCCGAAAAAAATGTCCCGAATTCCATCCAGTGCCTTCGAAGGATTGTCCTATTGCTCTTGGTCTTTGTCATCGCCATCTCATGTAATTACTTAATAACTTATCCTCACATCTCTATAATCACTAACACCTAGCTGTTGAGCTGGCATTCAGATTCATGCAGAATAGCAGTGTCAAAGAAGGTTACCATGGCCTCGTGACCGCATACAACAGAACTGATGTCCTTGCTGACGTGCTCCTTCAGACGCGGCAATTGCAGCTTCTAGCCACGTAAAGCCTTTCTCTTTGATGTTTTCATAACCTTTCATCCTAGCGGTGTCCTCAGCCCGACCCTAACCAACACGACGGAAACCTACTTAAGGAATGATTTGATTCAGCGTATCAACGACCTGCAAAATCTCCAGTTCGAAGTGATTAAGAATTCCATTAACATGGCAAGCAGGACAGGAATGAACGACTCAAAGGCGTATGACATTGCCTCTCTCCTTCAGGACGACTCGATTCAAACGACATCAACACCGTTTAGTGACGTGTTCTTCCAGTTTATCACAGCCGCATCAACAGTAAGGAACTCTACTCTAGCAAGTTTCGCCGGGGCGACTCAGCTCCAAGCTACACTCAAGAACTTCTTTTTCGTGAACTATAATGGGTTGAACGCTATCAGAGTCGGCTCGGACGAACAGGCTCAGGCCTTCTATGATTTCTATTACTCTGATCTCGATTACTTCAATGTGCGTTTTGCGATTATGATGGCTGTTGGAATCGCAACGGTGATCATTTTCCAAATTCTTCTCGTCCCAATCGTCTTCTCCGTACTAAAGACTAATAATCGAGTGCTCGCGCTCTTTGGGTCTATCCCAAGGGATGATATCTACGAACTAGCTGACAGATGTGAGAGATATCGGGGCATTTGGCTGGAAAGACAGATTCAACAGGATGACCATTCTTATGAAGACAGCGATCGCCGCGGAGAGGAGGAAGAAGGGGAAGACAATCCCGATGGAGAAGAAGAGAACGAGGTCGCGAGCTCGGTGAGCAATGAGATGAGCCGAAGCAATCTGGAGGAGTCAGGACTGCAGAACGTGAACGCCTCAGTTAATACTGAAGGCGAAGGTGTTGCTAACCGTATGAATATGTATAGAGCCGTTGAGGGATTAGCCCTAAGCGTGAATCCTACTCACCTCATTGTGCCGAAATCAAACACAAATATTTCAAGCACTTCTCAAAAGGTCCCGCGAGAGAATAAAAACTCAGGCCCGAAGCAAAGGAACTCAATAGAAGAAGGTAACCGCATGAAGAATTCGATGAATGCGAGCGGGATGATGAGAAATTCGAGTCATTCGAGTGTTAGAGAAAAAACTGACACTGAGCCAGTCAAAACGAGAGAGCATCTACTTACTACTGAAGCGACGAAGAGGCCGATGGTGAACAAAATGAATTCCGGGGAAGAAGAGGAGAAAAGAGATGAACTTTATGAGAGGTCGCAGAAATTGCTGAATTCTAAGAATAATAACAGATGGAGAGTCGCGTTCCACTTCCTTTGTATCTGCTTGCTGCTGGCGTCGTATTTCGTTCTGGATTACTGTCTCGAAGTCGCTTTCATTAGCGACACGCAGTTGATTTACTCTATGCTGAGACTGGTTGCGATGAGGACGTCTGTCCTGAAATTCACCAACTTGATTGTACAAGAGAACATCGCGAATGTAACAAGACTCACAGATGCGAATGGTATTTTACATAGCTAAGCTAGCGATAATTATACTTCATAAAGGAATCGATCTCATGACGTATTACACGGATCAGGTGTATGAAAACGAAAGGATTCTGTTTGATCAGTTCTCGACGTATCTGCCTCGTCAGTTCTCAGATTTCGTTGGCGAGTGGTATCGTTATAATTTGAATGACTCATGCGCAACGTATTATGAAGGCAATTCAGGTAGTTTTCAATGTCTGCGCGTTGTTCTTATCATATTTTGAAAGCCTGCTATGGAATTGCGAATAATATTATGGCAACTGGTGTCAAACAAGCAGTGATATATGTTCAAGGCATGGACTCAGATGTGCAGAGTATGTTTTTCCAATCAAATCTATCGACAGAGGCCAAGATTGAATCAATAAACTCTATTGGCTATTTAAACGCAAGTAAAGAAAATTATTAGTTGTTGTCATGAGAATGACCTTTGTGAAATCAGCCCGAGTCATTCGCGAGGTCGATCCGATAATGAAAAGCCTGAATGAGACGTACGTGCAAGGAGCGACCGATTTCCTGGATTATAACCTGATGACCGAAAAGGTCAAATATTCGATTTATATTCTCTTCATCGCGTTCGTGTTTCTTTTCCTTTGGACGCCGTACCTGAACCGACTAAATCAAGATATCTGGAGAACTAAGGGGATGCTGAATATGATCCCGCTTAGAATGATGAGTCGAAATGAGAACTTGAAGGCCGCTTTCTCGTCAAACAACATCATTCTGGCTGTTAAATAAATGATAATTGATTCTTGGGAAATTGTAATGAAAACTCAAGAGATTATGCTTCTTTTTTTCTCACAGCCATTGTACTATTAATGTTCGGTATTGTATTTAATTTGAGAAAAATCAGCTTTTTCTTTTATCCCTTCAATCAATTATTCATCCAAATCATATAAAAATTCGTTTTTATGACTTTGGAAGTGAATTTCATAAAGTTATTAGTATTATTGAATTGGCCTTTCACTTGAAATAAAACTTAAATTCGATTCATTTTGGAACTTCCCTCTTATTAAATTTAGTCATTTCGCAGAGAAATTTGTCGATCTAAGATGGCTGTCCCTTACAAGTTTTCGGACTCAAACGCAGCGACTCTCAATTACGATGCAGAATATGAAGACTACTTAAGAGAGCAAACTCGGCTTAGAAAAGAGCATGAAAAAGAGCTCGAAGATAGAATGAAAAAGTACGATGAGGAAGCCGCGGTCAGAAAGAAAGAATTCGCAGCAAATCTCAGGCAAGTGACTCGACTCTCCGGGAATCCTAACAAATTCGCTTATGGTTTCAAAGGAGAACCCTTGAAGATAGAGAAACCTCGGCTGCGGGACTTGCGAAATGACCCTACGAAATATAGCATCCCTGACGAATGCGAAAGACAGCTTAAACTGCCTTTCGAGCCTAATAGAGAGCTGCTAACGGAGAAAGAATTGAAAAAACGAGCTTTTATGGAGAAGTTTAATAAGATATTTGGAAGAAGAGGAGAGCATGCAATGATTACAACGACAACTAGTGAAAGTCCTGATAAATCCATCGAGAATAACACCAAAGCTACGGGTAGGAAGGACCCTGAGCAGAGTAATTCAAGATCCAAAGAAGGTGAAGAGGCGCAGAAAGACCTTGAGAAGAAAGAGGAGCTTTCTGAGTCGAAAATGGAGCCTCAAGACCTGTTGAATACTGTGGGTCAGAATTTTGTTAAGCTGCTGAAACCTTCCTCAGGTGTTACGGTTAAGATCCACGTCAAACAAGACAAAAGCATTGAGAAGAGCGCGCCGCCACGGAGATTTATCCTTGAAGCGACGAAGGACGGCGAGCTTAACAAGCGAGTCAATTTGCAGGACTACAAATCACAGGTGAGCAAGCTTAGTTCGAGAAGACAGAAAATTATTGAAAATTTAGCGAGAAAACACAGGGCTTATCAGGAATACTTTGCTAATTACCCTGATTTCGAGCGGATTTTGCAGGAGCTTGATAGGAACGAGAACCCTGAAGGAGGCGGGGCGCCTACTATACTCAAAGAGCTGAGGGAATATAATAATTATCATATGTTTGCATTGCCGAACGCGAGGTTCGGAAAGGGGCAACGCAGAGGGAGTTATAGTCCTGAACTTGACCCGGATAGTCCAAACAGAGTATTTGTGACGAACCAAAGAAAACTTAGTTTGATTGGGAAGAATGAAAAGAAGAAGATGATGACGCCGAGACCTGATGAAGAGCTGCCCGTGCAGCTGTTTCAGCAGATAGCGTCTAAGGATAAGAAGAAGCAAGCCCACGTTATCAATTTTAACACTGATAGGAAGCTCATGGCGGAGTTGCTTGGAGAGAAAGGGACTTCGACTTTATTGGTTCAAACTTTCCGGCAGATGAAAGCGGAGAGCAGACCAAGAGAACCAAGGACGGCGAGACCATCGACGGTAGTGAGGCTGAGGAGAAGCGCTGATGAAATTGAATTAGATCTCTCAAAAGTGAGGGGTTACAGTCCCCAGCCGGTCACCCAAAGTGCACGGGAATTGAACACATCGAACCAAAAATTGCCAGAGCCGAAAAAGCCCACAGAGCTTGACAGGAGGAGTACGCTAGGCGCTCGGCCGTTAACTCGGCAGCGTTCTGCTGCTGGAAGGTTGGAAATGAGGGGTAGAGATACTCATGTGTTTATTACCTGATCAGTGAGGGTATTATAGGAGGAACATGGCATTATTTAATTCATAAGGATTCTGTTGTGAAATTTAGTGATAATATAAGAGGAAAAAGCGAGGTTGAAGATAATTGATGGCAGCCATATAGAAGATACGAAGTTGTGATATAAAATTTGCGCTGCCGCGAATTTTCATATTGATTTTATTTAGATTGTGCTATTAATTTGGATAACAAAGAAATTAATGGAACATTCTGATATGTAGTGGCAAAAAAAAAATTGTAAGAAACTACTCCAGCGGTATCTCGCGAATAGAAATCGGTATGATACGAGGAGTCAAGATGTTGAGATGTTTTCACGGCTCTGGGGAAACAACTACCTCAACCCGTGAGTCGATGGGGTTTTTATGAGAAAACAATTTGGGTAGACTGTTCCCAGAAGAGCACAGCCCATCGAGAGTTGACAATGGGCGTGAAATACACATGAATACAGAAGCTAAGGTGAGGTTATGCTCGCTTTTCCAAATTAAACGAGCATTTAAGTTAGATAGAGTCATTAGATTCTTTTTTTCCCTGCTACTATCTTACCGAAGCCCCACATACGGTGTCTAAAGACTCAAAAGCGCATTCTTTCTCAGGAATTAGCAATAGAAGCAGGAATCTCAGTTTTCGATTTTTTATTCACTTTTACTAACTTTTAATTATACATGAATTGAATAGAATGTTATAAAGAGACTCATCTGTTGCTTGAGCCAATTGGTTTTATACTACTTAAAATTTTTTAAAAAAAAAAATCTTGAAGCTTTCCAATGCGGAAATTATTTCAAATCGTCGCTTTCATTTGCTTGGCCCTCGCGCCAGCGGTTCATGCTAATGATTCGATCAACGCAGACTGTTTCCAAGTCTCGCCTGTTGAGGCTTTTCAAAACCTCTACTTTACTCCTGAGAGTCGCTGTCAGCCTTTTCAGAGCATCGACAACTCCACCCATAAACTTTTCTCTACCCGCTTCTGCAAGGCAACAAATGAGCTCTCAGTGCTGACGTCGGAAGCAGAGCAATGCGAGACTTTAATTCCCTCGATCCTCTATCAAACGACATTAAGTATTCCGACTGTCGGCGCTATTACTCTCACAAAAGACGCTTTGATAGGCATCTTGGGACAGACATCCAGCAGTTGGACACTTACTATTCGTAAAATTTCAGCATTAGATGTTGTTCATACCGTCTCGATCCCAATGCCCATTACTATTACCCACTGGAGTCTCACAGATACTGCTGGTTATTTCGTCATTTTCCTGGCCATCCCCAATTCCAATGGAAATTCGAATATCTTCACTATAAACGAAGCGCTGTTTCTCGTCGATAAGCAAACTGGAGCACTGAGATGGACAACTCCTTTCGTTTATTATCAGTACAATGTTCAGAGCCAATTTTCTGTGGGAGCTCGAGGGATCACGCAGTTGCCCAATGGGAAATTCTTCATCGCTTGGCAAAGGAACAAATTGCAGATGAAATCGATCTTTTACAGGATTTTTGGGCCTAATAGTGGTGATACAGGAACTGAAGTGGCGTTTAAAGAATCTACAGGTCCAGAATCCCAGTACGAGTTAAATAGCGTCGGCGTTGTCAACGGTAATCACTACATTTTCTACACGGAGCACGACAGCAACCTACCCGAAGCTTTCTATTTCTGGAGAAATTCGAAGACTCCAATCGAAATAGAGAAAAGAACTTACATCTCATCGCCAAAGGGAACGACGGTGTATCCATATTTCTTGAGCGCCCACCTGTTGCAAACTGAGAAAGGAGATCGACTGGCAGTTTTGTACCGAATGGCTGACTTGTTTGGGGTTGAGCTGTTGAATTATAGAGCGATAGATGATACAGGCACCACCTGCAGCTACAAGTATGGGACACAGATTTCGAGTTCTAATGTGGAGATCTCGACCGTAAATGGAGCTAATGGAGAGTTCTATTTTATGGTGGGACTTACACAAGCTAGGAATTTGGTGTATGCGATAGGAAGCTTCGACTATACAGATCTCTGTGGTTCTTGCTAATTGATAATAATTAAAATTAAATTTATTGAATTAATAATGAAAGAAAGACTTTGGTAAGTTACTTGAAATATTTTTTTTAGTTGAGAAAACAAAGCTAACCTCTGAGAGTAGAATATCAGAGAATTAGCAAATAAGTAGGCGGCGGGATGAGAATATGCGGATCGTTTTAGAAATACTTAATCCTCTTATCCTGCCATTCGAGTTTAAACTATGAGATGATAAGTTTTCGCGCTATCTTTATGTATGATTGAAGGCCATTTATCATTTTACAGCTCAGATTAGTAATGAGCTTATAATTATATAGGCAATTAAATCCAAGTACTCACCCGCAAAGCAGAGATTTGGATGTCTTGTGGGTTCAAAGAAATTGCAGCTGACTCAATTTTACGTGGAAAGAGATAGTCTTTCATTCGGTTATATTACTGTATGTATCTTAACGATATTATATAAACGTCTGCTTTAACTACCTATACATTGATCCATTGAAATTCGTGTACTTAAAGCAAAAGATAGCATCCACTGATATATATAGATATACCTTAACATAAAACTTAAGAATATTTGACTAATAATGCTTTCAGCTCTTCTTTTTGAACCGGCTTCTGTAATATCTCCTCCATTCCCGAGAGAATAAAGTTCTCTTGGTTCTGCTCTTTGCTGTCACCAGTTACCCCGATTACCGGTATTTCCATCCCGTATCTATGCACCATTTCCTTAATTAATTTACTCGCTGTCCAGCCATCCATCCTCGGCATTCTACAGTCCATCAGCACGAACTTTGGAATCCTGTCTTTCACATTCGCAGTGATCGCAGATCTCATTATCTCTATACTTTCCTCACCGGACCCAGCTTTTATCACTCTCGCTCCAAGAGTTCTGAGCAATTCTTCCATAAAATCAAGCGTGAACATATCATTATCAACGCAAAGGACTAGCGGTGCTGATGCGGAAACCGTTGAAGACAGTTGAATGACTGATTGGTTTTTCGGAAGGGTTGTCAGGGCGGATTTACCTGTAAAGCTCGTTGTTTTATTAAATAACATTTCTCTCTTGTTTAGTGAGTGTACAGTAGACGAAGTCCTGATAGGGGGTAGAAAGCTCTCAAGTATTGAGAGTTTTATCGGTTTGGAAAGATAAAACCAGCAGCCTAGGTCTCTCTCACAAAATAACTTATCTTTGATGTTTGAGTGACCTGTGATAAAGCCAATCTTCACTCTTATTGCCCTCATTTCTTCTTCTTCAAACTGTCTAATCATTTGAGCGGCTCCAATACCATCGAGATTCGGCATTGCAATATCAGTGATAATATAGTCGAAATATCCCTCTGGTCGCTGTTTGAACTGCTCTACTAATTTTTGTCCATCGATTGCTGTTTCAATAACGCCATATCCGATGGATTTGATGAGATGAGTGTGAAACTCGAGGTTGAAAGGGTCATCATCCACTAGAAGGATGCGCTTTTGTGATGGTGGCTCAGTGAGAGAGATAGAATTCGGCAGAGAGAACTGAGAGGTAGAGAGGCGAGAATGCGAAGAAGGGAGACAATCCGCTTGAACGATCGCCACAAAGCATGATCCAATGTTTGGAACGCTGTAGGCTCTCACGTCGCCTCCCATCAGCTCGCAGAGAGACTTCGTGATCCATAATCCCAGGCCAGAGCCGATTTTTAATTGCGCAGCATCAGAATGGGTCTGTGAGAACTTCTTGAAGAGTTTTTGCAGATCCTCTTGCTTAATACCACAGCCAGTGTCATTGACTTCGATCTTGAGATATCCTTTCTCTGGAGCCTCAACGCCTATGAAGGCTTTCTTTTTGCTTTCAAGGTTCGCGATTTCTCTCGTAAACTGCTTTTTGTACGCGATGTGTGTCTCCATTTCAAACTCTTCACCAATGTCATAGCTAGATCTTGAAGTAATTTCCTTTTTCGTATTTGAAGCGCTCAATATTCGGTATCCGAAGTCACTCGAAGGCAGATAATCGTTTTCTTGAAGGACTTCTTTTCTCAGGTAGCGAACCACTAGCGATATCGTCCCTGACTCTGTAAACTTGAGGCCGTTTGTCAGCAAATTAAGACAAACTTGCGTGAACCTCTGCATATCAAATTTCAAACTCGTTGGCAAGCTCTCAGGGATAATTATCTCTGATTTGACAGTTCCTTTTTTCTTAATAAGCATCTCCATGAAGCTCGAGATCGATTGAAGGTAGTCAGGTAGGTTCACTGCAGTTGGAGACAGTTCCAGAGCGCCTCTGCTTGATAGTTTCCCTGAATCGAGGATGTTATTCAGCTGCTGAAGCAGCAAATCTGCGCAAAATTTACATCTTTCGAGTTTTGTTTTGAATTGATTGTTCCCAGCTTCACCGAGGAGAAGAGTGAGGTTACCGATGAGGATATTGAGAGGGTTTCTCGTCTCATGAGAGAAGAGAAGAATGAAGTTGTCTTTATCATCAAGTGATTGCTGTAGCTCTTTATTTACGGTTTCTAATTTAGAGTTTAGATCTTGAACTTTCGAAAGAGTTCCTTTGAGCTCGCCGAGGATTACGTGAATTTGTTTGGCCATTGCTGAATAAGTGAGATATGATGCTGCAATAACAACTCCGGCGTCTTTGCGAAGACTCGACTGTACGCATTCGTCAAAGAAAAAGTTCTTGAGCAGAATCACCACTGACCAATTTCCCAGCATAAGGAAATAAAAAAAGGTCCTTGACTTCTTTCTATTCTCTTCAAGAGCAAGATTACGTGCATGGACCAACGATAAATATTGAGCGTAAGCCAACGAACATGGATCTAGCAACAGCACCCACAGCGGACAGCAACTGAGCTGTAAATTCTGAAAATTCTGACTGATATTTGTGTTTGGAAATGATAATTTTAATGTCAGCTCAATAATCGTTATTGCTGCTCCAGTAAAACCAACAGAAGGCGGCAGGAGGCCGCAAGCCACGAACAGCAAGCCAATACAAAGAGCAATAAGCCGGACCATTATGATGCCTTTTTTGAGTTGAGGCGCAACTTTGTCATGTGCTTTTGAGTTCATCAAAAATAACCAGTTTCGCGGTCGTGAATATATAGTTTAATTCGATCTCAGCCAAGTTATTTAATTTAAATTTCCAATCTAAATATACCGATTAATTCGTTCAATTATTCCTTCCGTCGGACCTACCGCAGTCAGATAGGCTGCATTGTTCAAACTATCTATCTCAAAACGCAGACGACCTTTACAAGGTATTTACTTTTGCTGAATGAGAAATTTTTCAATTGTTTCTTGAGAAAAATGGCTTGCAAAAAAGCTTAAAGAATAATTTTGTGTGTTATTTACGTTGGAATACCTCGATAGAAATACCATATAGCTGAATATTAGAGCTTTTAGAAGGGAAACAAGAGTTAGCACATCCGTCAGTTAAAAGAAAGTACCTTTTTTCAAATAAATTTTTAAACTTTCGAACTCTAAATCAGGCATAATAATCTGATTTCTTAATCAAGAAAAATGATCTAAATTCTTTAGCTCACCGATTTTTTGCCTGAAAAAGTGATTCAAACAATTAATAAATATTTTATCAACCAGCTAAAAATACAAAGTGCTCATTCTTCCAAGAACAATGGTTAATTGGTCTTTAATGATTAATTTCGGTCTCGGAGTTTATAAAAACGAAGGATTTCTACTTTTATAAGCTATAAACTGCATTTCAAGAAAATTCACGCGACACAGTTCGAATAACCAGCAATACTAGTATCATCAGTATTGATTAACCATCACTTCATTCATTATGAGCTTCTTAGAAACTGATATTGCCTTTCTGTATAGTCAATAAGAAAGTTTTTCTTTCAGCGGGAATTCACATATTGTCGATGAGGAAGCTACTGCTTCAGAGAGAAGTCACAGCGATTTGGAAAATTTATTCGTTTCTGTACTGTAATCAGGCCATCGCTCAATAAAGGGAGTTTTGTTATGATCTCATTAAGTAAGCTTAGTTGCTCGCCATTATGAATTTTAGATGATATTAACATTGATTTTCTCAAATTTGACGCGCAAATAAAAAGATTTTAAGTATATTTCAAGACTAAAGCCTGTAATTCTTCTTTTTGAATCGGTTTCCGTAATATACCCTCCATTCCTGAGTGGGAAAGTTTCTCCTGGTATTGATGCTTGTCATCACCGGTTGTTCCAATGATAGGAATTTCTAATCTCGGGTGTTGTTTTAGCATCTCCTTTATTAACTTGCTGGCTGCCCAGCCATCCATTTTCGGCATTCTACAAGCCATCAGCACAAAACTTGGAATCTTCTCTTTCACATTCTCTGAGACAGCGGATTTTACTATCGCGAGAGCTTCCTCTCCGGATCCAGCAAGAATTGTCCTAGCTCCAAGGCTCCTGAGTAACTCCTCCATAAAATCGAGATTTAGCATATCATGATCAACACAAAGAACCAACGGGTCTGATGACGATAGAGAAGCAGGCATCTGCGCTCGCGACAATTTTTTAGCGCTGTAATCTGTGGAAGAAAATGGCTCTGTCTTGTTTAGGTTCATAGATACTTTCTTGTTTGGTAAAGTTAAAGGAGAGTCTCGAGAGTCTCTCTTTAGAGGAGGAAGAAATCCCTCTAATATTGGCGATTTAATCGGTTTGGCGAGATAAAACCAGCAGCCCAGGTCCCTCTCGCATAGCATCTTGTCTCGTATATTTGAATGACCAGTAATAAAGCCTATCTTCACTTTAATGCCCCTCTTTTCTTCTTCTTCAAATTTTCTAATCAACTTCGCGGCCCCAATACCATCGAGATTCGGCATTGAGATATCCGTGATTACAGCATCAAAATAACCTTCGGGTCTCTTTTTGAACTGCTCTACTAACTGTTGTCCGTCGATTGCTGTTTCGATGGCTTTGTATCCTAAGGACTTGATAATATGGGTATGAAACTCGAGGTTAAAAGGGTCGTCGTCAACTAGAAGGATTCTTCTGGGATTCTGGTCCTTAACAGGCGAAGAATTTGAAAGATTATGTGAGAAAGAAAGACGAGGATAAGCAGAAGGGAGGCAATCAGCTTGTATAATCGCTACGAAGCTTGAACCGACGTTAGGTATGCTGTATGCCTTCACGTCCCCTCCCATAAGCTCGCAGAGAGTCTTCGTAATCCACAATCCCAGACCAGAGCCGAGTTTTAATTGAGAAGCATCGGAGTGAGTCTGTGAGAATTTCTTAAATAATTGTTTAAGATGCTCTGCTTTGACGCCACAGCCTGTGTCGTTGATTTCGACTTTGAGGAATCCTTTCTCTGGAGCGTCTACACCTTGGAAAATCTTCTTCTTACCACTTAAATTCGCGATTTCCCTTGTAAAATGTGGCTTTATAGCAAGCTGCGTTTCCAAAGCAAACTCTTCACCGATTTCGTTGGAATTATTCGAAGAGGTTTCTTTTTTCGTTGAGGTTTTCATTATTCGATACCCGAAGTCACTAGAAGGGAGATAATCTGTTTCTTGAAGCTCGTCTTTGCGAAGATAGCGGATAACCATCGAGATCAAGCCAGCGTCCGTGAATTTGAGTCCATTTGTTAACAGATTAAGACAAACCTGCGTAAACCTCTGCATATCGAATCTCAACGTCGTGGGCAAGCCCTCCGGAATTATCACCTCGGATTTAACAGCGCTTTTGCGCTTGACCATCATATCCATGAAACTCGAGATCGAGAGAACATAGTCAGATATATTTACTGGAGTCGGTGACAACTCTAGAGCTCCTCTGCTTGATAGTTTCCCTGAATCAAGGATGTTATTCAGCTGCTGAAGCAGCAAATCTGCACAGAACTTGCATTTTTCGAGTTTAGACTTATGTTGAGTATTCTCAGCCTCATCGAGGAGAAGAGTGAGGTTTCCAATGAGGATATTGAGAGGGTTTCTCGTCTCATGAGAGAAGAGAAGAATGAAATTGTCTTTATCATCGAGTGATTGCTGCAGCTCTTTATTTACGGTTTCTAATTTAGAGTTTAGATCTTGAACTTTTGAAAGCGTTCCTTTAAGCTCGCCGAGGATGACGTGGATTTGTTTAGCCATCGCTGAATAGGTGAGGTATATCGCTCCAAAAACGACTCCTGCGTCCTTTCGAAGGTTTGGAGTTGTGCATTCATCAAAGAAAAAACTCTTGAATAGAATAACGAAAAGCCAATTTGCAATAAGGAGAAGATAAAAGAAGGTGCGCGACTTCTTCCGGTTCTCTTCAAGGGCAAGGTTACGAGCGTGGACCAGAGACAAATATTGAGCATAAACTAATGAGCATGGATCTTGTAAGAGAACCCAGAACGGGACGCAGCTTAGCTGAAAATTTTGGAAATTCTGACTGGCATTTGAGTGTGGAAAACTCAGTTTGAGAGTGAGTTCGATGATAGAGATTGCTGCTCCAGTGAATCCGACAGATGGTGGTAGTAGCCCGATCGCCACAAACGCCAGGCCGATCGAGAAACCGATTAGTCTGACCTTTATAATAGCTCTTTTGAGGTGAGGCGCAACTTTATCGTGAGCTTTGGAGTTCATTTCAGTATGTCAGCAAGCTGATTTTAGTGATTTCAAATCAATTATTTTTATCTGGTAATCAATTGATTCGACTACGAAATCTTATTTGTATAAATTAAAGACTTTATTGTCTTTTATTTTGTTCCGTAGGTATGATTTCTCATTTCGTCATCCAGAATATCTGTTAACAGCCTTTATAAGTCCTTGATAAGTCGCAAAAACTCATCAACAGAAGAGCAGCAGTGGAAATCTGCTTAGTGGGAAATTAATGAGGAACTAATAATTGATATCAATTCGGTTATGATGTAATGCACACACTGACATAGCTCCTGATGTTGACTTGTCAGGTAGAGCGCTTCTTGATATTTGAGGTGACCCTCCGCAATGTTTAAGAGGCCGGCTAAGAATATCCGATTTGCCGCCAAGGTGTTGAGAGATCAACAATACTTAATTAAAATCTGCTACGAATAAAATTAATCAAATTTAAATTCTGATATGATTCTTGGAAGCCAGCAGAGCCCATTAATGATAACATAGCATATAGTGTCATCTGTTAGTCCTGTGTAGGGGTCTTGATTGAGTTGAAGTTGGTTGGAATTGGCTGTAACTAAAATTCAAATTTATATTCGTCAATACAAGAGGAAACTTGAAATCAGGGTTTTTGGATTTTTAATTTTGGGTGAATTAAGCGAAGAAAAGTTCATCTCAAAGAGCAACTTCAATGACTGAAACTCAAAACGAAATGACCTCTTTTGCGCTTTATCTGAAATTTCGTGAAGTTAAAAGATGTATTTTATTGACTTCATTCACAAGCAAGGCTGATAGCAACTGTTTTCTTCTTCATCATCATTAAAGATTTGATACTGTAATAAAATATTTCATTCTATGTTAGAATTCAGCTGTTTCAACGGCTCTCTATGTTGCCTTCTGAACAGTAGAAGAACTGTTTTTTAGAGTATTAGCTCCCTCTTCTTTTATAATCAGCTCTATCTTATGATGATGTCTGATATCATTACCAATCGAGAATGGAAATAGCAACAACTATTTGAGAAGATCGATCCTCATTTCAAATTGTGTTTCTTAACAGTTGAAGGCTAATCCTTATTATCCATTATTTTTCTTTTTTCATAATTTTTTTTTTTTCATCCCAATAAGAAAGGTTTGATGGTATCGGAGTGAAAATTTGCCAGAAAAGAGAGCCAGCGACTAATAATAAGAATGCAACAGCTTGAGAGTACTATACGGGAGGAAAACTTATGATTTTGAGCAATATTGATTTATAAATCAACTACAAAGTTCGATTTTGAGACCGAATTAAGACGGATCCGTGAAGTCAGTGATGATGAAATACACGTATTTGTAGAAATATTTAGACAGCCTATTATGATAACACAACATTTTTCCGGCAGGTCTGAGCGATTCTTTGCGTGGCTCTTATGGAAATATTTAATTTGATAAGTAACCTGAATAGCAATTGAAAGAGGGCTCACTGGTCTCAAAATCAGTAAAGAACATCAGTTCAAATCAGCAAAAAATAACAAAAAAGATATCTTTCACAAGTTGTACCACAGAAGGACATTTGTTTGATGTTGTTTTACTCAATGAATCCTCCGAGATGAACCGTATTACTTCATTCAAGCATGATTTGAAAACCCAATAAAAACTCTGATAAACATTTCAGATAAGCAATTTTTGTTGGAAATCCGCTGGATACCCCCACCCGAAATATTCATAACGGCTAAACCTAATTTCCTGAAATCCTATTCGCTGATTTTTTCTCTTCATGAAGCGAATTCGAATTCTATAATTCCAATTTTCTTCGTTAAACACAAACTCAAGCTGCATGCTACCAAGAGACGATGTCATCCTCAACACCTTAACCCCTAAAATTCAGTTATTATATTCGGATATCCAACCTCTATCTGAAACAGAATACTGTCAAACTTTTGATGCTATCTCCAGAAGTGACAACCAAAAATACACAATCCGAACGCTCAACCTCACCTCTGATTTCTACAAAAAGAACCCTAACCTTGCCACCACATTCTTCATCCAAGAGCTCCTCCATCTATGCACAAGCTTCCCTGACGCCGTTGTAATCGAAAGTTTCGAAAGCCATGAAAGAGGCCACTTTGCTTGTGCCATAAAACACTGTGAGACTCTACAACAATTATTCGAAAGAGACGAGGTGAAAGGAATCGACTTTGAACTCATGATTAAGAACGTGCAGTCAGATGTCGAATTCCTGCTATCGAAACTCAAGCTATCTCAGACAATTAGCATAGAATCGCAATCTATCTATCAGTTCAACGGGAAAAGCGGGTATTTCCTAAGCGATTGGGTCAAGAGTCTCGGGAAAGATTCCATCGTTGAAACAAGGGCAGAGAACGCTGATAATACGAAAGGAACACGTGAAGCATATAATTTGGGAATGAGAGTCTTAGAGCTGAACGGAATTCTCAGAGAAGATATCGATGATGTTAAAGCTATCCGAAATGCGAAGCTGCATAACGGAGGCATCGAGAATATGCTAGCTGAATTGAACCAACCAGAAAAACTTAAGAATACTCTTCGGAAACTTCTTTGTAAGCCTGTGGATCCGAATACGAAAGGCAGCAAGATTGTACAAGAAGTAGAAAATAAAATGGCCGGTGTAGAAGAGAGAACAGAGAAGGGAGTAAAGCCTGATATTTGCTTCCAAGGGATCGAGTATGTCGAAAGCATTGTGTTCTTGGGAGAAGAAAAGAAAGGAATGAACGGGATAAGTTCACCTCTCTTGAAAGTGTCAAGATTCGAAAAAATTCACCCAACTGAAACTTGGAGTTATTTCCATAGATTTGACGATGGAATCGCGATGGCTGTCTCCAAAAGCATCCTGATCGAAGGCATTGGGCTGTATGTGCCGTTATCGCAGCATGATAAAATCACAGGGAAAGTGAGGATCTCGAAAGGGTCGCACAAGGAAGGAACGATACTGGCAACGAAAGAAGTCAAGGTGACAGCTAATGCTCATGAGGTGGTTGATAAGATCTATCAAGTGATGTTCGAAGAGCCTGTATTGATCGAAGCGCAGACGAAATATACGATCCATTTCAATTTAGGACCTGTAGATGTATTTGGCTGTTCCGGCTACAAGGGAACCGGAGGTAAGAGTCTTGTGAAAGGAGCTGAAGATGTCCTCTTTACGTTTATAACTGCGTTTGGAGAGGGCCTTACCTCTGTTTACTATGGCCAGGTCCCTGAGATTTACTACAGACTTAAAAAATGATGGTTTTGTAGACTTTGAATGAATGAATAACTAACTTTTTTGGCTTGTGACTATACAAAATAATATTGAGGGTAAATTGACTACCTCACTAACTATTTATAAGTAAAGAAAAATAATGAATCATCTGCATATTATTATGAGCAGGAAGCGCCACTTAATCCCCACTAAAGAGCAAAGTCTCGACGTCTTAGTGTCACTAGTAAACTTGAGTACTTTCAATGAATGTTTCGAAAATTCCACGGATCTTATGAGCTATAAACCCTTGGATTAAAAAACTTTTGAACAAAAATTCCAATAAATTTATCTTAAATAGAGCTTAACACATTATAATAAATATAGCTTCTTTCAAGCATTGAGCGAAAACAAAAGAGTTGATAGAGCTAATTTTATTCTTAGGTTATTTACGGATGCACAACTTATCAGAGGTTCTATAATAATAGAATTAAGAATAAAGTTTTCTCATCCCGATAGCCTTTAAATTAATTTCCACGGCTTCTCCCCCATCTGTTATCATGATTAAGGAAGAACAATTTTGGGTAAATTTTAGCAGATTTATGCTGCCTAATATATTTCAACATTAAACCTCTCAGGGCAAAGGAAATCAGTACCTTCAAAAGACTTCTGAAAAACAGGAGTTTGAATGCTTTTTGTAATATCAAAAACCTGGACGTCTCGATCGTATTTATACGTCATGAGCTTGCGAGCAGATGATATCACAGGTCTCATAGAATAAGAATATGTCTTTTCTATACTCATAGTCCAATATATCGCCTTTTTATTTATGTTAAGAAGCTGCATTTTAGTGTCGAACAAAACTAAAGATCTTTGGAATCTTGTGTGAAAGTAACACTGAGAATTCGTTCTAATTCAATTGAATAAAGTACAACTTTAGCAGAATTACCTGTACCAAGATCCTTAGATGTAAATAACCGAATGAGCGATCCATTCAGCTTGTATATTGCTATTTCACCTGTCAGAGTGACATAAACTAAATATTTGCCATCTAAAGAACATGCAATAGCCAAAAATGAATCGGATTCAAGCATGAGCCTTTTATGGAAAATTGTCTTTTTGGTTCTCAAAGAAAACACGCCATATTCTGCTTCCTTGCAATATATGAGTAGATCTCCTCTAGGGCAAATTTGAATGTTATTTCTTCTCCGAAGATTTATCTTCAATTGATGAATAATTTGGTCTTTTTGGAGGTCATATAACATGATAGTATCTACAAGAAGCGCGCAATAGGTGTAGTCGCTTGATATTGTGATTAAGCTGGCATCTAAGGAAAAAATATCAGACTTTTGTCAATCCATCTGAAAAACCTTACTTTTATTTTTGAGGCTCAGAGTTTTTTTTGCGGGATTGCCTTTCTTCGGAATTGAGAATCACCTGAGTCACAGTACCACCATAATTCATTGAGAAGAATTTCTCTCTCGTACTGATACTATATCCTAAGGGAATTTCTGAGGCAGAAAAACAAAAAGACTCAACTTGGATTAAATTCCCAAATATGGTTGAGATCTGCAATATATGACTCCATCAAACTAATCTGAGCCAGCGAACTCTGATATGTTCGGCTAATGAAATCTGCATAATCATCGAAATCGCAGAAAGCTTCAATATATTTTTCAAGGTGTACCCCAGATATCATTTCTTCCTTCTCGAAACCACGCAGAATGGATTCCAACTGTTTGCTAATAACAAGTTCTCATGCTTCTTTAATTATTTTTTGAGTTGTGAAGATGTTCATGTAAGAGACTAGTGTAGTTTTGCATACTATCATGCTATAATTTATTACTGAGTTACAAACCGAGAACAAAAAGCATACAAGAAGAAAAGGTAGTGCCTGATTTATTATCATTGAGGAGAAATTGTAAATAACAGATCGTGTTAACAATTGCTTATAATTACTGTCACTGACCTACCTATTTTATAAACAAGCTTCATTTAGCACACAAATCAACAACCCAGTAATCACTTTAAAATTAGAAAGAATAATGATAAATTAGAACTGTAAACATGCTTTATGTAAAAAAAAAAATGCAGCAAGCTCTTCAAAATTGCTATGCTGAAGCCTCTTTAATTAGAAGCGACCATCGCAGCAAACACTGGTAGTCTTCGCTTCTCAGGTATCTTTGCCAAAATCTTCTCCACTTTGATATTCGAATTGCTCATTCTCCAAATTTCCTCCATTAAGTCGTAATTTCTCTTATTTTTCTCAGCTTCCGACAAGCTTTCATCCACTGCATGATTGCAAAAGATATTGACTCCAAGTGCCTCTTTATGTAAATACTGGCATCTTTTACCATAGCTGCAATACCCATTCTGATGGAAATCTTTGCAGGGTCTTGTCTTGAATTTCTCATGAAGATGCTTCTTCTCTTGCAGTTCATGCTTGCCGTGAGCAAACGAGCAGCTGTCTCCGAACTTGCAGGTTCCTTTAAGCTCGAAGTTCTTGCACATTTCGGTCTTGTATTTCATCTTGTACTGCTCAACAAAAGCCTTTCTCTCTGATGGGTTCTTGAAGACCTTGGTTTTCGGCTTCACATCAATGAGGAACTCTCGCTTGCTGTCTTCGGAACTGTGACTCTCTGGGGTTCCAGAACGAGTCGTGTTAAGAGACTCATTATCAGGGGTAACTTGCTTGAATTGCATCTTTCTGCTTCTGAGAGCTTGTAACTGCGAGTCTTGGTGATGACTAGAAGGGGTCGCTTGAGTTCTTGCCATTGTGCTTTGATTCTAAGGAAGTTATTTTTAATTAAATTTATTTGATTATTATTGCGGCGCATGTGTATTTAAGCGCGAATTTTCTGATCTAGAAGATTCGGGAAAGATCGGGAAAATCAGATTAAGGCGTCACTCCAAATCACACGTGCTGAAACTGCGTTTAGCTCTTGCAAATCAGTGTTGTTATAAAATAGCGTTTTTGATTGCGAAGTTTTGGCCATCAATTTAAATCCTGAAGGCCATAGTTCAAATTTTTAGGTATTTTCAGAAAAATTTCTCCATTTTGAATGAATAGAGTGAATTAATGTGGCTGTGCAATGAGCTTAGTGCTTCCTTAGCTAACCTCCGCTGTGGTTGGACTTAATGAGTACTGGAAGCTTTCAGAACCTGGAAGATGATGAAATATCACATGTTAGAATAAGCGGATTATCGTCGCGTTTGCATGGGATATTGTCGAGAAAGAGTAGAAGTATCAGATTCCAGGCTCAAGGAGCGCTCATCAAAAGGGACCAGGGAAGAAGGAGGGTTTTTTATGTTAGTGGTCAGAATATGCCGGAAGCGTCTAGAACATTTCTAGAATTTTCAGTGTAATTGTTACTGCTTGATAATATTGATACCGTATTTTTTAATTTCCGCACTGAAAACAATGTTTTTTTTTTCTGTTGTTCTATTTCTTTTTTCATTCTAATAAAACACGTGTGATTTGAATAAGTAGTCAAGAGAGAGGGCTGAATTGCCATCTTCTATGGTGTGAAAATAGATAGCAGATCAGTGATTAGAGTCATATAATAGAATTTTGTGCACGGTACCAGAATATGGTTGAGGTGAGTAGGTTGAGTTTATCAACTCTTTTCTCGATGATTGAGGGGAGAAGCTGCGCTAAGAAAAATTCGGAATGGGTTCTGGTATGAAAATAAGAGGAGCTCATACATTTTAAGTTCAGAAGGAAAATAAAATTTAATTTCCGGAAAATTCACATACCAGAGTGATTCCTTAATCTGATTTCCGAGTAATTCAAACAAGAGAATAAATATGAATTGGGCTAACCTGAAAAAATAAGAACATTTTTACTATCAGTTTCAGGTACTCCGCAATCACTCTCGCTTTCTCCTCAGAGAACATATATATATTATTTGATTCAAGAAGCACGTATTCTAGAAATATGAAAAGTACAATTCTGTGAGCAAAATCAGTTTTACTGTTTGCTTTTTTGCATTCACGGAGAAGGCGAAACTCGGGAATTTGAAAACTCGAACTGATCAAAAAGAAGAGAAAACTTTGAAAACAAAATACAATTAGGATCTCAGATTCAGAAAGTAATCTTATTCACGAAGATGCTTTTATTTCAGAGATTGCTACTGTAGTAGTTAACATTTAAAGATGTTAATATTTATATGTCTTAATCGCGATAGCCCAATACCATTAGTGAAAGAAGAAGTTGCTTTCTCTGCTAATGTCATCGGCGATCCTCTCCAAAAGAGAACAATTTTGACTAGCTTTTCTAAATAAATACAATTTTTCCTCCATTCTGTTTCATCAGCTGAGTAACTATGAAATTTCCTCTCGTTTTCAGAAATAAAAATATTTTACATAGGAGGTTTGGAATCTTTCTTCTTAATGATCAGTCGACTCCAACAAAAGGGAAAACGAGCTAGCACTATCAGTAGACCAGTCAGTTGGTTTATCTTATCTCGCAAGAAAACGAACCTTAAATTTTCTCCGAATACAAACGAATTCGTATGCACCAGTATTAAATTGAATAATTTTACAGAAAAAGTTTTCAGGTGTGCAATAAGTGTGGAAAATCATAGGCTTATAGAAATATTCACTCTCTCTTCAAGAAATATGCTGATGAAATACACAACCATCTATAAAGATGAAGAATTCTACAGTGTATTCATCTAGAGTTGAGTGTTGAGCTGGCTTCTCATTTCTTGGCTAGACATGCGCTTATCGAGCCCAATTTTAAGCCCATCATTCACATTTCGGACAGTCAGATAACATAACTTTTTATAATTGCCAAAAACCAAATGTGAGGGTCAGCGATGAAAATTAAAAAATCAAAAAAATACACTGATATAGAAAATTATAATATACTTTAGATGATGATTCTTTATAAAATCATGTAATGACTAGCTCTAGCTCCTTTCGAATTCACTCAGCAGAAAACGTGTGTGATTAGGACATTGAAAAAAGGAAAGCAGGAGGAGTCAATCAAATTTCGTTGAGGCAGTTTAGCTATACAAAAAGTCAGCGACTTATTAAGGGATCCTCTGTATTTCGCTTTGAAATATTTATGATCATCACCATCAGGCCAACCTGCAGACTAGGCAAACGTAAATCTCAACTACAACAGCGAACTGAAATTTGATATCTGACTTGGTTTTCAATGCAAATTAGTTAAAGAGACAGTATTAAATTCAAAACGAATTTCCAAACAGAAGTTTACGAAAAATCAAAACCTAATAGAAATCCGCTTTTTTTACCAGGAATTATGTGGATGAACTTCGCAAGAAACTAACAAAATGCAGAAATTTTAGAGTGTGGCCATTTGGAGTTGAGTGTCTGGTTGGCTTCTCATTCCTTGACCAGACATGTACTCATCGATTTTCTTAATCTCAGTGAAAATTGTCTTCAGTTTATAAGTCACGATTGCAAGAAGTCCATTCAAGCCCATTCCGACCATATTACAGAACGCCAGCATATGCAGGCCGAAGAAGATGCTGAAGTAAATATACAAACATGTCATAATTCTTGCATTTCTCTTTTTGTATCCCCTTATTGTTAAGAAATGAGGAACCATCGTTAACCCAAAAACAGCGACGATTACCCAGTACAGTATCACAGGGAGCAGCTTAACGTGACACGCTGAAAAACCCGCATATCCAAGGCAAAACAAGCGATTACCAGTAAACTGAAGAACGAAGAGAACAATTGCGACAATTATTCCCAAGAGCGTCAATACGATCAAGAACCAACTCAATGGCACAATAAACCAATAGCTTTGAATCTCTCGTTCATATCCTTGGCGCTTTGCCATCAACTGAACTGGATTCATTTGGTGTAGCTCGGTTGGAAGGAACTGAGGAGCGCCGCCCATATACTGAGGCGCAACCATGACGTATTGAGGCATTTGCTGTTGATTAAACTGCGGAGGTATCATTTCTGGGTGATATTGTTGAGGAAAAACGCCCATTTGGTTTTGGGGTTGAATGTATTGACCAACATAGGCATTCTGAACTGGAATTCCCTGTGGGATGATTTCGCCTTCAGAAGCATCAGTGTTTTGCTCGACAAACTCGTAGGGTTTGGGAGTAGAAGTCATTTATATGGGGTGATGGAATTTATCGAAGATTTTTGTTCAGAAATAAATTTGAATGATATGTTTATGAAATTATTCGCTTAAATCGATTTACTCCCAAGGCAGATGTGAATTCGAGATTGAAAGCATTCTAAAAGTAGAATTCGAAAAGAAAGAGCAGAAAATGCCATAGGTTTTATCTCAATTCATAAGAATTGAGAATATATTGAATGCCAGACAAATGATTGCATTCCTTGGTACATCTCTAGTTTTAGCATAGTTAAAGCATTGAAATCAATGTATTTTTTGAACGTCCTGACCACCGAAGCACTGATTTTCTGCAATTAGAGAGAGTTTGAAGATGTGCTGTTGAGTCGGATAGACGCCATAATTTAATAAAATTAGTATTGATGTTTGCGATTCAATTTCAAAGGGGTACTTCCAAATAATAAGAAATATATAGTTGGATAAAATTTAAAGTTCCAGAAACGAGAGAAAAAGCTTAGAGCGCGGTGTATGACTATAAGGCTGCCTGTATGCAAGCAAATTAAGCGAAACAGAGCAGAGTTTTCTGCTGAATTATGCCATTTACCTATCAATTTCCGATTCTATGGATAGATATCTGAGAGGTTGATGCTCATGACGACTTGAATTTCTCCTCTCAATGCTATTAGATGATTTATGTCATATTTATTGTTAATTTAAAAGAACTGCCACCAATAAAGTGAAAATATAGAGATTATGCCTACTATTACCGATAAGTCAGTTATTTACGAAAAACACATCATTTTTCATTTTCCGCATTCCAATATAATCCATTAGAAATAGTAAAATAAATTTTTGACTGTATATTCCAAAAAATATGATTAGCTAGCGAAGTGGTTTAACAATTAACAGTCAATTATAGAATTCTTATAACGTGGCCATTTGGAGCTGGGTGCTTGGCTGGTGAAACATTGGAGAATTTCCCATTCCTTGGCTTGACATGTACTGATCAAGTTTTCTCAACTCATCAAAAATTTTCTTCAGCTTGTAAGTAGTGATAGCAAGATAGCCATAAATGGCCATTCCGACCATATTGCATAACGCCAACATATGCACCCCAAAGAAGATGCTAAAGCAAACATACAGACATGTCATGTACTTGGCACTTCTCTTTTTGTAACCAGTTATCGTAATGAAGTGAAGGCAAATCGCTAAGAGAGAGACAGCAGCAATTACCCAAAAGAAAATTATGAAGAACAATGTGGTGTAGCAGTGAGAATACCAGTATCCTTGGAAAAGCGCACAAACGAAAGGACTGTGAAACTGAAGGATAAATAGAACAATAGATCCAATCACTCCAACAGTTGTGAAGGCAATCAGCACCCAGCTCATGGGCACAATATGCTTAAAGCCTTCGATCTCTCGTTCATATTCTTGACGTTTTGCCATCAGTTGAAGTGGATTCATCTCGTGTAAATTGGTTGGAAGAGGTTGAGGAACGGTGGCCATGTATTGAGGAGAAACACCGACGAATTGAGGCATTGGCTGCTGGATAAATTGAGGTGGTAGCATTCCTGGATGATATTGTACAGGAATAGCACCCGATTGGTATTGAGGTTGAGAATATGGGTGAGCATATACATTCTGAACAGGTATTGCTTCTGGGATGCGTTCGGTGTCGAAGGAAGTAGAAGTTTCTTCCACCATTTCGTATGCTTTGTTATTAGAACTCATGGAGATTTTGTGGGCTTAGAGTGTTTGGGATCTTTTTTGCAAATAGAAATTAAATATCTAATTATCAGTTTATGTAATAAATTCACTTAAACAAAATTTCTGTTTGAATTGAGGTTGTGATAGTATTTCTAAAAGTAGAATTGCAAAAAAAAGTTAAAATGCACAGAAAATTTGAAAACTATTTGAGATTTCTCTGCATTTCATGTCATTTGCAAGTGAATAGAGATTGAGCTACTTTCATTTATTGACGACTTTCTATTTTTATCATATGAGAAGAAGTCCAATGATTATCTGTTTTCAACTTTCGCACCTACTTAATCGCATTCAATTTAGAATTGAAGAAATCGTATTATGAACAACAGCATTATGAGTGATTGGCCTCTAACATTCAAGATAAAAGGGTATTTCCAAAAGCGATTAATTTTTTTGATTAAATTTTCCAGTCATATATCTCGTATCTATCTACGATTAATTTATTTGATCACCTAAAATGCTGTCTAATAAATACTGGCAGGGTATTAAATGAGAATTCTTTTTGTGATAATGCATAGAAGTAGAAGCTCATTGATAGAATATTCAAGAGCAGCAATGAATATCAAACGTATTTCATCAAATAAGAGAGCGTACTAATAATTATATATATATACATAACAACACAAGTAATTACCAATGGTGGAATGTTTAAATTACAACTGACTACGTTTAGTTGACTACCTGCAACTGAGAAATCCTCATTCCTTTACTTGCCATAACATCTTCAAGGTTTTTCATATCCGAAAAAGCTCTCTTGAGTTTATTAGCAGCATAAGTAAGGTATCCATATAGGACCATTCCGATTATATTTAACATGAACACGTTGAGAACGAGACAGATCCAGAACCAAATGTATACGCGTGACATGGACTTAAGATTCTTGTTATGATACGCACTTATAGTCTTGAGATAAATGTAGACGAGTCCGGCACTAATGAGGGCAAAAACACCTACCAGGATCAGCGAGTTAAACGGATCGCGTATAGAAGACCTCTCTTCAGGCGGGATAAAACATAGAGCTACAAAAAGGAAAATGAAGGCAGCCATCACGATACCATTCAACACAAGAAGCACCCAACTAATAGGTACTATACAATGGTAATGTTGGATTTCCCGTTCATATGCTTGATGCATCGCCATCAAGTGAGCTGGATTCATTTGATTAAGGTCTGTGGGAATGAATTGAAGAGGGACCCCTATAAATTGAGGATGTGACTGCTGAATAAATTGAGGTGGTAGCATTTCTGGGTGATACTGTTGAGGGAAAGCGTCTATTTGACTCTGAGGTTGATAGCATGGGTGTTGCACAGGGAATCCCTCTGGGAGGGTATCATTTTCAGAGGAATTAGTTGATCCCTCAAACATTTCGTATGATTTGTATTCAGAAGCCATGAGAATCACTTTTCGAATCAATTGGAAATTGTTTCAATTGAATTTAGAATTATTGAAATTTGAATTTAGGAGCTTAAATAATCAATATTTCTCCTTATATATTACTGAATTTAAGAGGCAACCGCATCCTAAAAAAAGAATTAAAAACGAAAATAACTTATCCAACAAATTTCACAAAACTCAATGAGTTTCCTTTTTCTCTGATATCAAGAGGATGATATACACTGCGAGCTGTCTTCTTCGTTCTCCTTTTACTCTCGCTCGCTATTATCATGGAATTTTCATATGATCCGAACCTTGAAGGCTAGCCCAAAATTTACTGTTGCCATGACAGATCAATTAAAACTCCTCAATTTACACTTCTCCTTTTTGATTTACACTTGTTTTAGGTAACCAGGAAGTCAACAGTTTTGAAAAAAAAGAGAGATAGATGCTATTATTTCTCACAGACTTGTATTGGTTGGTGACAAAAGAACTTCGACATTTCTTCTTGCTGCTCCAGACGAGATAAATTTTCCTGAAAATTACAATCAGAATTTACCAGATGCTGTTTTAATTGCTTCTTCAGAGGTTCCGATCAGTGTCTCTAAAGAAGATAGATTCCTTCTGAAAATAATTCTCAATTGTATCAAAATATCCAAATGATCCTTCTCTAAGCTCAATATAGAGAAATGGTAGGAATAACAAATACATGCACAACGTCTCTCCAATGTCACGAATAAATGTTGTGTATTGTAAATATACTATGCATTATATATAAATAACTCATATAACAAACCAAATTAGCTAAAATCCTTTTTCAAGGGTGAGCATTCGGAAGTTCTTCATGAGCGTTCATGGATACGGGATGAGTTATTTGATTGATAAGAGTATTAGATGATTCTGACTTCGAGTCTTGAGATTGACTACTAGGAATAGCTTGTTGTATAGGTAGATTTTTCATTGTCCCTTGGCTCTCGTTTTTTATTTCATTTCGCTTTCTCTTTTTGCGAATCAAACATCGGATGATAAGAGTGATCACTGCAATAAAGATGACTCCAGCCACACTTGTCAAAACACCTAATACAATTGTCCGCGTTTTCAGTGAAATCTTTGACTCTAAATCTGTTGCATTGATTGAAAAATTCTATCCATATTTCATATTCAGTTAACTTAAGAATATAGCGTGTGTAAGATTACCAATCCTGAATTGGGACAAATATCTCCAAAGCACGGAGCTCCTCCGCATTTTGAACAACTAATTTTCTATTTTTTCAAAGTTATGAATGCGGAAACCAAGAAAGTTATTTTACGACGATTGGTATTTCGCAAGCGGAATTAGGATCCCATCCATCATCACAAACGCAGACCGAATTCTGGCAAGTACCATGTCCATGACATCCATAGTCGCATGACCTTTGGACGAAGAGCGTGCAAAATTCCTTTGGGTCAGGACAGATTAAATATCCTGAATATCCTATTGAAATAAATAGGTTGTTAAAGAAAATTGAAATAAATAGGTCATGCTAGATTACCAGGAACTGTTTGAGCTCCTGATGAATTACAGAAGACACTGTGATTGCTCACATTGACTGTCAGCACCCATGTGTTCGAGACCATAGCGCACTGTATTCGTGATCAATAGGGGAGAATATTTAGTTTATTACATTCACAAAGGTGAGATTACATTGTAGTTGAAACAGAAGGCGTTTCCAATAGAATTAGGAGTAAACTCAGATTTTACTAACGTGCCTTCAAAACAGCGAGAATCCAACCCAACGACTTCATCATATAACGCTGAATCATTCTTGGCGTGATAACAATCGCTCCTCGTGAGGCCAACCCACGGATATGGGCAGTTATCTGCGAAACCATACCCAGCATTGATTGAGCACCAGGCTTTGTATCTCCTGTCCAAACTGCATGAAAGTTGCTCGAGATTATCACAAAACTCTGCAAAATTAGCCTTCTGCGTCCTGGTATCCAGGCACAAATCCTCAATAAATTGACATCCTCTCTTATGCCCCCACATGAGAGGCATAGCTAACGAGTAGTTGGGTTTATACCAGCCTGTGCCTTCCAGCAATGCCAGAGTAAAGTTAGATACTTTTTGGTTGACTGATATGCTCGCTGTCATATACTACACGCAAATGAATTAGCTACACAGAAAATCGAGTTGTGCTCTTACTTCATCTCCAAGCACTCTGCGCTCCCAATGAGACCCTCTGCTGTACGGCTCCCCTTCATTTTCTAATTCAACTCCTATGAGAGTAGGACACCCAAAATGTGAACGAGCGAACTCAACAACTTTAGGTAACACTATCAATGTCACAGGGGCTCCTCTGACAGTAGCGTTTCTAAAACATATTTCATTGTCAATGCTAATTAAGAGTATTTACTGCAATACAGATGTGAGTGGAAGAACCTTCCTCGTGACTGGGTTAATATAGGTATGGTAAAGAAGGCTGCTGAATCCCAGCACATGGGTTGTCTCATGGATTACTATGTCGCGCTGGGCATAAAATACAAGTTTATCAAGGATTAATAGCTCTGGGTTAATGTTAATCCGTCCTGCGACCGGTCTTTTGAAAAGATATTATCTCATTTAAATTTGCGCATTGCGCAAGTAGCTGTACCTTCCGGAGTCGCCTTCAAAGAGACAAGCGACTGCCCAAGCTAACACTTGTCCTGGTGTTGGCATTGTGGTGATAAAGAGGATAAGATCAGCGTCAACGCCTTCATTCGCATATTTCTTTGGAATTTCTGTTCCATGGCATTGATCGGTCGGCAGCACTAATTTAGTTGGAAATGGCACAACTTGGAGAAGATTTTGAAAATAGTCGATCACTGAGGGAATCAATATGTATTGGATAAATAGTTTTGCTTCGGCACTTAGATTCGAGGAGACACCTTCGTAACTTCTTTAAGAACTAGAAGAGATAATATAACGAATACCTGTGTAATCAGCCATTATTCTTATGTTTTGGTAGCTATCTTGGAGTAATCTCCTCGATGAACTTGAAATTGAATAATTTAAATGAAGAGTTCGGAAAAGCATTTACCTTGTGCGAGTAACGTTAACGTATTTTGGTATGGAGGCCTTAACTACCTCCTCATGAATACATTTGTGGGAATACCCGATGCATAAAAGCATCAAAATAAGAATGCATTGAATTGAAAATCGTTGATAATTCATGTGAAAAGCTGACGAAATTTGTAATGAATAATTATAGTTTCTTTGCGAATATAGCGTGTGCTTAAATCCAGTAACTTCATCAAGATTTCCGATATGCATGAAAGGCAAATCGGAAAATTATTTTATGGACAGATTGAGTTTTCTAAGTTTTCGACTGGACATATCGAGGAAGTAAGATCCATAAAACCTTGGATTTTTGCTCCAGAAAGTTTCAGGGGCTGTGTTGATTTGAGGTTGAATGAGAATATTCTCAATTTTATGGAGATTCGTTATTATACGTTGCAGTCCTTCTTCAATTTCAGAAGGAATATTCTGAATTGTTAGAGTTTTCAAAATTGTTCGTCCATATGGGTTTTTATTGGAGAATTGCTGGTTTAATAAAAAAGAACTGATTGTATTATTATGAAAATTCCTTGCCTTAACTGACCGAGTGAAATTTTGGATTTTCTAAAATTATTAAATAGTTTTTCAGCGAGTAAGCTCTGAGTTATATATCCTTGACTACTTTAATTGTCTCAGAATATTTATAGCTTCTCAAAGAATGATTATCGTCATTGGACAGGTTTCTTTACTCGTTATCTATAATCCATCTTTTTTATTCTCTTTTTGTTTTTTCCCCCCTCTTTATCTGAAAAATTTAAGCTCAAATCATTAAAACAAAGAGTATTTAAAGAGAAAAGACTTTTTCGTCGTATTCAGGTTAATTTCCTATACCTATATAACAAATACGAGATGATATCTAGCAGTACATCGGCAGTGCTCTAATTGATGAATAGGTTACATGTTATGAGTCGATACGCTCATCTTATTTAGGTTATTCCCAATTAGGATAACTTTTATTGCATATTGAAACATATATAAAGATATGTAGAGTAACCTCCTTCAATTATTTTTTTTGCCAGTCAGTTTTCTGTCTTAGCACCAATCATTATAATTAAATCAAAAATTAAATACAGACAGACACATGAAAACTAAGTCATTGAGAATAATATCAATCCATTGCACAAACGGTATCTGAAGCTGTATTTGATTTAGGATTCCTATTTGTTCCCTGTTCATTGGGGACGTCATCTAAAGGCACATTATTCATATCAACCATCACAGGCTGAAACAGCTGATGATTAGTCGCAATATTCTGATGCTCGCCATTTGTATGAAAGGACTGAGACTGAATTATTTGCTTGCTGCTGTGAGTAATCAATGGATCTGGCTGCGCCGCTTGGGATTCGCTACCTGGAATTGGTCGATGAACTGATGGATCCTGGGGTGTCTCTTGATTTCTATTTCTAATCGCATTTCGTTTTCGCTTTTTTCGAATCAAACATCGGATGATGAGGCAGACAATCACAATCAAAATGATTGCAGCTATCCCCAACATCACTCCTAGAACAATTGTTTTTGTCTTTTGTGAAATTCTCGAGTCCGAAGTCACATTCATAGTCATATTCTATCCACATATCATTATCATATTGTTCAGTAAATCTTTAAAATTACCAATGTCATATTTGGACAAATATCTCCAAAGCAAAAAGCACCTCCACACTGCGCACAACTTAATTTCTAATCATTTAGAAGTGATTTACGAGCTGAGCAAGGAAAATATATTACAAGTATTGGGAATTGGCAAGCGGAATTAGGATCCCATCCATCATCACAAACACAGACAGAATTCTGACAGGTACCATGTCCATGACATCCATAGTCACATGATCTGTGAACGAAGAGTGTGCAGAATTCCTTCGGATCAGGACAGTGCAAATAACCTGAATATCCTATTGAAATAAATAGATTGTTAAAGAAAATTGAAATAAATAGGTCATGCTAGATTACCAGGTACAATCTGGACTCCTGACGAATTGCAGATAACACTGTTATTGCTCACATTGACGGTCAATACCCATGTGTTCGAGACCAAAGCGCACTGTATCCATAATGTGTAATGAGTTTATTAATTTCACAAAGTTGAGATTACATTGTAGTTGAAGCAATAGGCGTTTCCTAACGAGCTGTGATTAAACTCGGATTTGACTAATGTGCCTTCAAAGCACCGAGAATTAATTCCCAATACTTCATCATACATCACTGAAGCATTTGTAGCATAATAACAATCGCTGTTAGCTAAACCTATCACTGGATAAGGACAATTATCCGAGAAAGGATCTGCAGAGCGAATTCCTCCACCAAAATAGTCCCATGTGCTTGAAGCCAAAGCAGCACCTTGTCTTGCTGTCATGCAATTTGCTTTGTATCTTCGGTCCAAACTACACGTAATTTGGTTGAGATTATTGCAAAACTCTCCAAATTTAGGCTCCTTGGTAGCGCTATCCATGCATAAATCCTCAATAAAACCGCATCCTCGTTTGTAACCCCACATGAGAGGCATGGCTAAGGAATAGTTGGGTTTGTACCAGCCGGTGCTTTCAAGCAATTTCAGGGTAAAATTTGACATTCTTGAGTTCGGTGATAAATAGCTCGCTGTCATATACTACGTACAAAGTGAATTTGCTACACAGAAAATCAGGTAAAGCTTTTACTTCATCTCCAAGCACTCTGCGCTCCCAATGAGACCCTCTGCTGTACGGCTCCCCTTCATTTTCTAATTCAACTCCTGTGAGAGTAGGACACCCAAAATGCAAACGAGCGAATTCAACAACTGTAGGTAAAACGATGAGAGTGGTCGGAGCTCCTCTGACTGTCGCATTTCTATAATTAATTTCATCGCCATTGCGAATTAAGAGTTTTTTTTACTGCAATACGGATGTGATTGGAAGGACTCGCATCGTGGCCGGGTCAATATAAGTAGAGTAAAGAGTACTACTGAACCCCAAAACGTGCGTGGTCTCGTGAATCACCACTTCGCGTTGGGCATAAAACACGATCTTATTAAGGATCAATAGTTCCGGGTTGATATTAATTTGTCCTGCCACGGGCCTTGAGAATCTTTTAGCGTTGGAAATAGTCAATATCTATACCTTCCGGAGTCCATTTCAAAGAGGCATGCAATGGCCCAAGCTAATACAGGTCCAGGCGTTGGCATCGTAGTGATAAAGAGTACAAGATCAGCATCAACGCCTTCATACATATATTTCTCTGGTATTGTGGCGGCATAGCATTGGTTGGCTGGTAAAACTAATTTCTTTGGAAACGGCACAACTTGGAGAAGTTTCTGGAAGTAGTCTATCACGGAAGGAATCAGTATTTGCTGAATAAATTGCGTCGCTCCGAAAGTCAAGTTCGATGAGACACCTAGCATATCACCGGGAAGTAAATACGCGAGCAGGACAAAGTTTATGAAGACCTGAGTAATCAGCCATTATTCTGATGTTTTGATATCCTTCTTGAAGTAATCTTCTCGAGCTGTTCGAGTGAGAGACTTTGACGTATTTAGGAGTGAAATTCTTTGCTAGCTCCTCATGAATGCAAGTGTGAGCGGAACCGATGCATAAAAACAAAAAGATGAGAACGCTGTGAAGTAAATGTCGCCGATATTTCATGTCTGATACTGATTGTAAATTATTGGATTATAATAATTTCTTTTTGGAAGCTGCTTTTAAAATCAATAATGTTATCAAGATATGCTTTGAAAGGCAAGCTGAAAATTTATTTTATGAACAAATTGACGTCAGAGCGAAAGTTAAATTCATTGGAATTGGAGTGAGTAATACCAACAAGCAATCATCATGAGAATTCTTAATATCTCTATAGACCTTGACCTTTTCTAGATGCGCTGCTTTGAGTGATTAGACTCTATGTTCTGCTCAATGATTATGCCAAATTTTGGTCCAAAGTCCTCTGGAAAATAAACATTTAGGTTTCTTTATTAAAGGATAATTAATATATTTGAGCTAAATTCAATAGCACACTTAGTAGAGGAATATGGTCCTTGATGATTGGAAAAGACCAAAGTGCCGTGGCTTCTCTATGAATATTCTGGATTGTTGTAATAACCGTTTCAGATGGTGTCGTAATGATTCTTTAAGGAGAAATATACCTAATACAGGTCAGTAGCAAACTTTTGGGATCCATCAAGTCTTTGAGATTTACTGATTCTTTGAAAAATCACTGACTCTATAAATTGAAAATTCTTGCCTTGACTGACTATGAGATTCGTTAGCTTTTCGAGAGTCTTCAAAATGGCTTTTGTGTAAACAATAAGGAAATCCCAATAGTCGTCTCTGTTCTAATAGTCCAGCAAACTCTTTTATAATAGACATTGTCAAAGCTTTATTTCCTTGAAATTAGTCTTTTATGAACAAGTTTCTGTGCATTCTAAAATTTTGCATTAGCGTAACAAGAGTATTCAGATTATCACATATAAACGCAGTAAATAGCTCCATCTTCAGGAGAAACTTTTACTGTTCATACAAAAAAAATCTAAGAAGGTAATTTCTCAACAGAATAAATGGAAATTAACATAATTAAGCATATTCAGTTAGTTATTCATTCTTAAAACTAACAGTAATCCTTTCTAATTTAGTAATTCTGCTATTAAGTCAAATAAATTAGGATGTTCATTATTTCTGCCACTCAACGTCAATCATTCTCTGCGGAGTTTCATCAGACTTCTTTGGTGACTCATTTTCATCGGATTTCTTTGGCGACTCAAAATCCTCGAGTTTCTTTAGTGACAGCCGCCACCCGGCGTCGAGCATTCTCTGCGGAGTTTCATCGGACCTCTTTGGCGAATCATTTTCCTCTGATTTCTTTGGAGAAGCATAACTATAGGATTTATTTGACGACTCATTTTCGTCGAATTTCTTTAGTGATAACTGCCACCCGACGTTGAGCATGCTCTGCGAAGTTTCAGCAAACTTCTTTGGCGAATCATTTGCCTCTGATTTCTTTGGTGAGGCAGATCCATAGGATTTACTCGGTGAAGCATATCCATAGGATTTACTTGGTGAAGCATATCCATAGGATTTGCTTGGCGATAAATTTTCATAGGATTTCTGAGGTGAAGCGGTTTCATCTGATTTCTTTGGCGACGAATTCTCATTTCTTCTTCCATGCTGGCTGAACACAGGAGTGTTGATATAAGCATAAGGCGTAAAGGCATCATGCAAGGGCGAATTCTGCACCGCGACAACCACCGGTCTAAACGACTGATGATGAAGATCGATGTGTGGAGTTTCAGCGTTAGTATTTGTAGGTTGAGCGAGGACTCTCCGTCCGATTGGACTGATCGGATTCATTTGTGCGGCTTGAGGCTGGTTGTCTGGAGCAGGTTGGTGAATTGCAGGTTCTTTGTTCTTCGCATGACGCACTTGTTTTTTTGCGTTTTTCCTTTGTTTCTTTCGGATCACCCATCGGGCAATAAGGGTAGTAGCCGCAATCAAGATGACTACTGTAACGCTCGTTGTCACAGCCAGCACAATAGTCCATGTCTTTCGAGTGTCTTTTTCGATAACAACCACAGGGGATGTCTCATTCTTCTCCTCAATGGTCTCATTGAATTTGGATGCGTTGACTGGAGCTGCATATCCTGGCTTTGGACAAATATCGCCAAAGCAAGGAGCTCCTAAGCATTTTGAACAATTGTATTGCTAGAAAACCAGAAGTTAGGAAAAGGAACAAGGAAAGCATCTTACAACTATAGGGAAAGCGCAGGCGGAATTGGGATCCCATCCCTCGTTACACAAACAGACTGAATTCTGACAGGTACCGCGCCCGTGACAGCCATGTTCGCATGATTTTTGGACATAGAGAGTGCAGAATTCTGTGGGATCTGGACATTTTAAATACCCTGTGTAACCTATTTAAAAAATCATTAGCGACCCAATACGCTTTGTAGCTAGATTACCTGGCACTCCCTGCTGCATTCCTTCAGAAGAACAAACGATGTTGTGATTGCTTACATTCACTGTCAACAGCCATGAGTTCGAGGTCTGAGTGCACTATACGCAAAAACCATTAGTTTTCATATTTCGAAGTTAACATTACATTATAGGTGAAACAAAAGGAATTTCCAATGGGATTGGGATCATACTCCTCTTTTACTAGCGTGCCTTCGAAACAGCGAGAATCAACTCCGACTGCTTCATCATACAACAAAGACGACTTCTTCATGTAGTAGCAATCACTGTACGAGAGATCGATCACCGGATAAGGACAGTTATCCGCGAACGTGTCTTTCGCGAGAATTCCACTGAAGTAATTCCACGAGCTGTAACTAGGAAGGCCGCTGGACGGTTCGACTGAGCAGCTGGCTTTGTATCTTCGATCCAAAGTGCAAGACATCTGGCCGAGATTATTACAAAATTCTTCGAAATTCGGTTTTTTGGTTGAGTTATCAATGCATAATTTGTCAACGAATTCGCAGCCTTGCTTATGGCCCCATAGGAGAGGCGTAGATAAGGAATAGTCTGGCTTGTACCAGCCTGTGCCTTCGAGGAGTGCTAATGTTATATTGGAGACTTTTGGTTGCATTGACTGACTTGCTGTCATGAACTGTATAAAGAATTTAGCTTCACATGGATATCAGATTGCTTTACCTCATCTCCGAGGATTCTGCGCTCCCAATGAGATCCTCTACTCATTTCTGACCCTTCGTTTTCTAGTTCAACTCCTTCAAGAGTCGGGCATCCAAAATGGGCTCGAGCGTACTCGACGACTTTAGGCATGACGATCAGAGTGGTCGAAGCTCCCCGAATCGTGGCGTTTCTAAATTGATTTCGTTAGTTGCTGCTCTGAATGAAGAATTAATTACTTCACTACTGATTCAAGTGGAACCATGTCTCCTGTAGCAGGATCATAGAGTGACGAGAAAAGATAGGCGCTGAATCCCAATACATGTGTGACTTCGTGAATTACGATATCTCGCTGAGAATAAAACGCACCTCTGGCAATATTGAGTGCCGATGGGTTAATGTTAACTTGTCCTGCGATGGGCCTTTGTTGAAATAGAAGATATTAATTTTCTCACGTCTTGGTAACTAAATTACCTTCCATTGTTCATGTCCCTCAAACACGAGGTTGCCCAAGCCAACACACCTCCTGTAGTCTGTTGGGTCGTCACAAAAAGCACAAGGTCGGCTTCAACTCCCTTGGTCCTGTAAAACTCTGGAATTCTGGTCAAATAACATTCTTCATCCTCCAATATCAATTTGCCTTCGTAAGGCACGACCTTGAGGAGACTTTCGAAATACTCGATCACTGCAGGCATCAGCGTATTTTCAATGAAAGTTTTCTCTGGAGTGGTTAAATTCGAAGAAACGCCTTGAAATATTATATCAAATCAGACACAGGGAACTAGTGAGTAAATACCTGAGTAATCAGCGACTATTCTAATATTTTGATAACTCAGAGGATTTCCTTCTTTTAATCGTCTGTTATGACTAGGAAAGTTTTAGTTAATGAATTAAGTATGATGTTACTGTGAATGAGAAACGTTCACATAGCGAGGTTTGAAATTTTTCATGATCTCATCATGAATGCACTTGTGAGTGTAAGCCACGCATAATATCACTAATAGAAGGAAATGGCGAAAGCAAAGATGTTTAATCATAACGAAATTGGATAGATTATATGAATTAAATTATGCGCGTTGCCTTTTATATCCATCAGGATTAAAATTTATTCTACAGCCAGCGTTAGAAATACTTATTAGGAAATTTGTTTCGAAATGCATTCTATAACCAACGCGAGGCATAGTACAGCCCCTCCTCGGCAAGCTCTAGGCAGCAGAGGTGAGCCTATGGAGTATTTTTCCCAAGGAGAGGGAGAAACTGATGTCTGGAGTTTCAATGCGTCGCAAGTCAGTATCTTATATTTTTGTTGCGTCGCAACGTAAAAAAGTTTGTTACTTTTTTAATGAAGAATAGAAATTAATTGTATCTTCGATTTTTTTTTATTATTTCAGAAAATATTCGGGAATGTACCTCTTTGCTTATAATAAACCGCATTTTGATTCTTCAGGAATACTGATTGTCCCAGCATTACAACCAGCTCAATGCGAAATTCGAGGCGCTGTGGAAGTTTTCTTCGATAAAGAAGAATTTACTGGATTGTCGAAATAATTAATTTGCTCTGAAAATTTTGATAGGCAGTAGCAACAAACTTTTATAGCCATTAAAATTAATAGGTCTGTTGGCTTACTGAAGCAACTAACTGCTTCAATGAACTGAAATGAGTTAGCTATTACTGATTTGGAGTTTAGGTATTCAGAGATTACTGGAGTTGGTCATCGAGGTACTTGGTTATGTATTAATATAATATACAATGATTGCATTTTGAAGGCGATAAGGTGGACCCTGTAGATGTATTAGTATCATTGGATTAGTGTCATAAAGTTTGTAAGAAAAGTTCCATTGACTTTCTCTCTCTCTTCATTCAGTTCAATGTTTTCAGACTTTTTTATGAAGTTTATTGAACTGAGATAAAACAGATAGCAAATAATAGAGAGCTTCATCAAGGTTAGGAAAATGTATTAGAAGGTAGTATTTCCTCTCGACACATAGGAAAGCCTACTTCATTGGTTAGCGTAGGTTGCATAATTTCTTGAAACGAGTAGTAGAGTGGGATAATAAATTTTTCGCTTTGGATCAATAAATTTTATGCTTAGAGATATTAATTCAGAAGCGCTAAATTTCAGCAAGAATTATATTTCAGAATTTTTCAATTCTTTTTTACAAAAGTTCAGAGCTTTAGTTCTTAGTGCTGGAATAAAGAAAGGATTAGGATGATTTTGCTTCCGATTCGTTTGCTTTTGGATGAGAAAAAACTCGAGAGTTTGATGATGTGCTTTAGATGATTGAAAGGAGAAACTTGGGTGAATAGTTAAATTGCCTTAATGACGATTGTCAAACTGCCATTCTTGATATGTCATCATCTTTAAGGCACGTTGGTGCTTAGGTGAATGCAAAATTCTACGCATTGTTGGGCTTCAAAGCTGTTCTTCAATATATAGGATAGTCAATACGATGATAGTTGCGTATTATACATTTGATTTTAGAGGATTTTGTGCTTCTTGGGAGTTTTTCCGAGGGTAGCCAGAAAAATTAGCCACGATTCCATTCATAGTTCCAATTTTCTTGTTTACTGGCAGAGTACTGGCAATCAAAATCCCTGTGAATGATCACCTCCTCAACGAAGTTAAATCTTAATGTACTTAAGGTTCTCTGAAATACTCTACCTTTCCCTCAGAGTATTCGAGACCGTCCTATCTTTCAAGCCACTTAACGCCGAATCAAACAAATAATTCGAAATTTAAGCAAAAGATACGAATTTCTTTTCAACAAATGCCACGTTAGTCTTCGATATTTATCGATATGGAAAGTGGTTACCTCATGTTAAGATCTAGGGAGCATGAAAGAAATTTCTCATCTTAATGTTGGATTTCGGAAAGTTATGATTGTCTGTCTGCTTATCACTTATGCACAGATAAATTTGTTGTGAGGTTTTGTCAACTCCGACATTGCCGACATTTTGAACAAACTTCAGCAGTTAATAATCCAAGGCGGAAGTTGCTCCAAATCCACTATGAAATAAATTTTTATTTCGGCTATATGATATGAAAATGTGTTGGGTGTGTTGGAATATTAACACAATCATTCGAAAACTGAGAAGTAATTTCAAGTTGTGATTGAATTTTGATGATTTCTTCTTTGTTCAGTTCCAAAACAAGAAAAGCATACAATATTAATAATATGGTTAATGCAATCTCTGTGTGCGAAAAAAATGCAAATACACAAGATTGTTATAGGACTTACTATGTTATTAATGACTGAATTCCATTAGAAATATTATTCGAAGCTTACACCATCTTCTGCAACCTCATTAGTTTCAGCCTCAGGTTGTTCGGTGGTTTCGCTCTCTTCTAATGAGATTTCAGATTCAAGAGAGAGATTTGAATCACTGCTTGTGGTTATTTTTGCAGGTGTGACAACGGCAGTCTCTTCAGCGCTATCATCTACGAAAACCACTCCACTCGTGGAAGTATCAATGGGGGCTCCTGCATCCATAGGAACGGCTACTGGACCAGCGACAGAAGCATCCATTGAACCGGTGAGAGGAGCACCCGTTAGACCATAGCCTGCGTCGTACCCATAACCCGCATCGTACCCATAGCCATATCCTGGATTGTAGCCGAGACCGTATCCAGCACCATAGCCTGGATAGCCATATCCATATCCATAATCATAGCCTGGATAACCGTAACCTGAATAACCATAGCCTGGATAGCCATACCCTGAGTAACCATACCCTGGATAACCGTACCCATAACCGTAGTCTGGATACCCATAAACAGGATAGCCGTAACTTGGATACCCATACGCTGGATAGCCGTACCCATAATTATAACCTGGGTAGTAACCTAGACCGCAGCCATGAGGGTGATAATGATTGCGGCCATAATTCCAGTTATCTCCATATCGACGATTTGGGCTTCCATAATAGCGATCATATGGGCTATCACGAGAGGCTGAGCGACGGTAACCATTATCTCTTCGATAATCCCTATTTGGTCGATCTCTAGAGAACTCACGGTCTTGGCGTTGCCTGTCTCCGTCAAAATCGGGTCTGCGAGATGGAATCTGGCTGTCAGAAGGCCTTCTTGGGTTCTCCGCTGGACGAATGTCTGATCTTCGATCAGAATTTCTGCGATCAAAACCAGCAGCACCGCGATTAGATTCTTGACGGCTCTCATCAGATCCACGATTACGAGAATCACGCCTTTCTTGACTTGGACGAGGACTTTCGCTCTTTCCAATATCGGGAACGCGTTCTGGGGTACTCACAACTCCATTATTGTTTTGTCGATTGTTACCTCTATTTTGAACGGAATTCGATCTCTCAGTTTGAGGACGCTTTTCATCTCCACGATTCATGTTAAAGTTTGGCAAATTCTGCCAAAAGTTCTCCGTTTGCGGCCTCTGAGAATTACCAGGACTTTGAGAACGAGCTTGCTGATTATTTCTCTGATCAGCTCTCTGATCCATAGTGCCTTGCCCAAACCAGCTGCGCTCTTGATTTGGAGCATTACTCTTTGAATTTTGTGAAATTCCGCGTGTGTCTCTAGCATTTCTTGTTGGCTGCCCTTGAGATGACCACATCTGGTTTCGATTACTTTGGTCTTGTCTGGGCGCACGATTCATAGAATTTTGTCTCGAGTTGCCGATAGAACTTCCTATTGATGGTGTTGGGGATGATGCCTTTGGCTGAGATCTCTGCTGACTTTGGCCGCTGCCACGGTTCTGACCACCACGTTTTTCCTCACCGCGATTTTTTTGGCCATCACTCTTTTTTTTGTCGTCACGATCTCGTCTCTGACCAGCCAGAGATTGCATCTTCTCTGTAGTCATCGCTGCTGCTGTGTTCAATACAAAGCAGAATAAACCCAGTATCAAACACCATAACATCTTTGGTTTCATTGTGTTGGTAGTTTTGGTTGTGTTGTTGTTATTAGAAAAGAAATAAGTTGTTATTGCTATAGAGATCGACTGAGCTTATATAACATCGCTCACAAGTTCTGAGAAACAATTTAAATGGCTTTAATCAGTGACGGATGAGGTAAATTGACATTAAATCAGTTCATTCTCATGCTATCCAGTCAATATTGATTCTATCGAACTGAATTAATTTTAATTGACTGGAAAATCTGGTTGAAGATGTGAAAAATTCTAATTTAATGATCACTGATTCAATCATCACAAATTCTAGAAGAATGTTTGAATCACCCCTATTCCACTCGGTCCTTCCTAATGCATATTATGCGTGAAGAGGAGATGAAAATTGCTTCAACAGAATGGTACATAGTTAAAAGTGGCTAGTTTTCAACTATTTCATCACTTTGTTTTCTGGACTCTTTTAGAAATTTTCTTTTCTGCTGCTTGATATCGTATTCTCAGAACAGGAATAATTCATCTATCTCAGAATTTTTGTTTTATTGATCCAACGTGTAAAAACACAGATAAGACTTCACGGATGAATGGCTTATGAATTAAGGGTGATGAGAAAGTGCACAAAAAAAGAGCTAGTTTTTCCGAAAAAGCACGAATTTTGCGATACACACAAGAAACCAGCGTAAATTTAATATGTATTTTATAAATCACGTTTTTGTAATGATTCGTGCTTTGTTTTACAAAATTTCGCAATTGGTGCTTTTCCAAAAAATTCGTGCTTGTTGGAATTCCCTTCTTTTAAAGATCTAGAATAGTCGCTAAATAGCATTCATCAGCCTCAAATATCAATTTGCCTTCGGAAGGCACGACCTTGAGAAGACTATTAAAGTACTCGATCACTGCAGGCATCAGTGTATTTTCAATGAATGCTTTCTATGAAGTCGTTAATTCGAGTATCATTTGATTAATGTCATAAAGTTTGTAGCGACACTCAGTTCAAAATTTTTAGACTTTTTCTGAAGTTACGTGAACTCAAATAAGAAAGATAGCAAATAACGGAGTGTTTTATCAAGCGTAGTAAAACGTACCAAGAAGCAGAATTTCCTCTCGACACATAGGAGAGCCTCCTTCATTGGTTAGCATAGTTTACGTATTTCTTGAAATGAGACTTAGGGTGAGATATTAATTTTTCGCTTTTGGAGCAATAAATTTTATGCTTCTAACAGTTAATCCAGCACCGCCAAATTCCAGCAAAAATTTACATATCAGAATTTTTGATTTCTATTTTCCAAAAGCTCAGAGTTTCATCAGTTTTTATTTTTGGAATAAAGGATTAGGATGATTTTGCTGCTGCACGAGAAAAACTTGAAAGTTTACAAATTTGTGTTAGATAATTGAAAAGGAAAGCTTGCGTGAGATGTTAAATTGCATTAATGACTATTTTCAGACTACCATTCTTAATTTGTCATCACCTTTGAAGTGCGTTGTGCTTTAAGCGAATGCCAAATTCTACTTATGGTTGAAATATAAAATCTGTTCTTCAATCTCCAGGATAGTCAATGAGAAGATAGTTGATTCGATTTTAGAGTGCCTCTGTACTTCCTAATGGAGTTTTTACGAGAGCAGCCAGAGCAAGTAGCCAAGTTTCCACTCATAGTTCCAAGTTTTTTTTTTACTGACAGAGTACTAGCAATCAGAAATCTGTGCGTGCTCACTTCCTCAACTAAGGTAAATCGTAATTGACTATTCTATGAAGAAAACGTGAAATACTCTGCCTTTTCCTCAGGTGTCCGAGACCTTTCTATCTCTCAGCTCCTCAATATTGAATTCAATGGATGATCCGAAATTTCAGCAGAAAGATACAAAATGTATTTTAAACGAAAACCACGTTACTCTTCGGTATTTATCAACGCAGATGGTGGTTGCCTTACGTTAAGACCTTGCGAGCTTGAGAAAAAAAATTCCGCATTGTAAAGTTTGATTTCAGAAGTAAAGATTATATGTGTATGAACCATGTATAGATATATGTCTTGTGGAGTTTTGCCGACTGCAATATTGCCGATGAAAACAAACTTCAGCAGTTGATCATTCAAGTCAAAGACTGCTCCATACTCAATGAAATAACATTTTTATTTCGGCTATACGATATGAAAATTAAAGCAATAGTTCTTAAAATGCAAAAGAATCTCAGATTGCCAATTTGAATTGATGATTTGCTCTTGTTGTTCAGTTAAAAACCCAGAAGAGCTAACAATGATAATAAGAAAAATGGTTAATACAATCTCCGTGTGCAACAAAAAATGGAAATATACGAGATTGCTATATAACTTATTATTCTGAATGACTAAATTCCAATAGAACTATCATTATTCGAAGCATACACCAGTATCTTCTGCAACCTTGTAAGTTTCAGCCTCCAGTTTAACAGTGGTCTCGCTCTCTTCTAATGAGGTTTCAAATGCACAAGAGGGACTTGAATCATTGATTGTGGTTATTTTTGCAGAAGCGACAACGGGAGTATCTTGAGCGCAATCATCTTCGAAAACCACTCCACTATCAGCAGAGGCTCCAACACCCACAGGAGCGGATATTGGACCGGAGACAGAAGCATCCATTGGACCGGCAATTGTGGCATCCATTGGACCATAACCTTGGTCGTAGCCAAGATCATATCCTGCGCCATAGCCAACACCATATCCTGGGTTGTAGCCAAGACCGTATCCAGGAGCGTACCCTAAACCATAACTTGGATAACCATATCCGTAGCCATAATCATAACCGCCGTAGTCTGAATAACCTGCGTAGACTGGAAAACCGTAGTCTGGATACCCATAAACAGGATAGCCGTAACTTGGATACCCATACGCTGGATAACTGTAGGCTGGATAGCCGTACCCATAATTATAACCTGGGTAGTAACCTAGACCACAGCCTCGAGGGTGATAATGATGATAGCCATAATCCCAGTGATCTCTATATCGACGATTTGGGCTTCCATAATAGCGATCATATGGGTTCCCATGATAACGATCATATGAGCTTCCATGATAACGATCATATGGGCCTCCATGATAGCGATCATATGGGTTTCCACGATAACGATCATATGGGCTGATGTGAGAGTCAGGATCATGGTAACCATAGCCTCCTTGATAATTTCTGCGTCTGTTTTGTCGATTGCCACGGAATCCACGATCTTCATGTTGGATATCTCTGCCAAAATTAGGTCTACTTGATGGAATCTGATGATTGAGACCGCCATCTGGGAGGGTCATTGGAAGGTCATTGGGTCCCGGAATTCTATTCTCAGGTCTATCACGACGGTCAGGCCAATTTCGTCTGCGAGAGCCTTCATTTGATTGGTGAGGTGATCTTTGATCTCGTCGACCAAATCGAGATCCTTCAGTCGGGAAATCGTCACGAGAGCCTCTTCGTTCTCGTCTTGAAGCACGATTGTTCTCTGGAAGGAATGTTGTAGGTTGAGAGGCTCTTTCAGGTTTCTGATTCAACCCCTTTTGCGGAATATCGTTTCCTCTATTTTGAAAGATGTTAGGTTCAGCATTCTTAAGTAAATCATGCCTAGCAGTCTGAGTGCGCTCAGGGCGTTCACGCCTTGCACCCCGACTTGATCTAGACTCATCTTTGTTCTTAAAGTTTGCAAAGCTTGGAGCGCTGTTTTGCTGTTTGGCTCCATTATTCATGAAATTCTGTCCAAATCTGTTTGACTCTTGGTTCTTAGCCTGATTCTTCAAATTTTGTGAAAAATCTCTTTGGAATGGCTGCTTGTTTGTTGGATTTTGGTTACGTTTGCTCTGGCCCTGGTTAGAAGCCCAGTTAAACATATTTTTTCCGAAATCATTATCATTGCCTTTTGGCAGTCCTTGAAATGTAGGCTTCTGGCTCTGACTTTGACCTGGTGCTCGATTCCTGAAATTTTGGCCTAGTCCACTGCCACTGGATTTTCCCTGCGGCTTATCTTGGAATGATGGTCGCTGACTCTGAAATTGGCTAGGCGCCTGATTCATAAAATTCTGTCCATTGCCACCGGAATTTCTATTTGATTGCCCCAAAAATGACGGTGTTGATTGAGACCGAGATTGACTTTGGCTGTCACGATCTTGTCCTCGATCTCGATCTTTACCTCGGTCTCTATCTTTACCTCGGTCTTTACCCCACTGCTCGGTAGCCATAGCAGCTGAAATCAAACCGATACAAATTATGCCTACAATAATCCATTTCGAAGTCTTAAGTCTCATGGCTTTTGTTGATTTGGTTGTCTTGTTAGGAAGAATTATTTGTTGTTATTAGCTGGGTTGGGTGATCTTATATACTAATGCCAATTAACTTCGAGAACTAATCAAGTCGACTTTAATCAGCGGCAAGTCAGGTAAACCGACATCCGCTCTAATGCCATTCAGTCTTACTTACTATGCGGTAATCAATGCATTCAATCCACTGGAAACTCTGACTTAATCTTTCAAAATTTTCTATTTTCTATTTACTGGTTGCTGAATTAATTGTTTACATTTTAGAGCATTATCGAGATTGCCACCAAGTCACCATAGACTTGAAGTCCATAGCCTAAGACCTTCGATAAGATCATTAGTATTGAGTCAAAGATGATTTTTTCCCAATTATTTCGAAATGGAAAGATGATAGCATTCTCTGGAATATTTTGAAATTTTGCTCTTTTTATTTTGCTTTTTCTTTTCTGATTTCCTTTTTCCGGAACAGAAAATAAAATGACTTTATTCGAGTAATGTACATGATATTTCTTTTCACTTTATCGCTTGCACATTATACTAACATAAGCGAAAAGCATTTGTTTCGTAACTTAGAATCGTTAACCCCTGGAAATGGTTAGATTATTGAATTTCTATGAGCGAAATGCCATGAAATAAGACTTATTAGTATAGATCGGATGCTCATTGAGGAAAGAAAATATCCTAAATAGGTTTCTGAATCTCGATTCATATTGATCGGGTTGCCACAGAAGGTAAAAATAATAAACACGCAAGTGTTTAGCTGCCACAATTCGTATCCATTATTTTACAAGAGGTGTCTCGTTTAATTGACCTAGCAATCAAGTCATATACATTGAATCCGATAGGAGTGATAATAATTTTCAGTAGTAAACATTTACAAACGTAGAGCTGCTCTCTGAATATGAAATGTAATCATTCTATTTCAGTATATAATTTGATTTTGGAGAATTTGGTTAGATCAGTTGATACGTATTTGACTCGATAACTACAAAATATATTTCAATTTGCCAATTTGAAATGATGATTTGCTCATTTACAAAACAAGAAGTCACAATAAAATTCAAACTATACATGCAATCTCTGTGTGCAAAAAATATGCAATTTTCACAAGATTGTGATGTGGTAAGCTCATTAAGAAAAAAGTTATCGTTATTTGAAGCTTACACCATTATCTTCTTCACTTTCATTAGTCTCACTCTCAGTAGTCTCACTCTCAGTTTCTTCGCTCGTTTCAGATTCATATTCACTATCTTCGAAAACCACTTCACTTGTGGAAGCATCAATGGGGGCTCCTGCATCCACAGGAGGGGATACTGGACTAGCAATAGAGCTGACCGTTAAGTCGGTGATCGGGGCATCCATTGGAACATAGTCTGCGTCGTAACCATCGTCATCTCCTGTGTCGTAGCCGAAACTATATCCAGAATCATAGTCTGGATCATAACTTGGAGAGTCATATTCAGGGTAATCATAACCTGGGTTGTAGCCGAGACGATCAAATAGAGAACCGAGACCCTCAAATAGAGAACTAAAATCTGGATAACTATAATCTGGATAACTATTATCTGGATAACTATAATCTGGATAACTATAATCTGGATAATCGTAGTCTGAATAATCATATCCAGGATCGTAGTCGTCTGGATCCTCATAAACTGGAGAGTCGTAACTTGGATAGTCATATTCTGGATAACCATCACCATCTTCATCATCGCCTGAGTAGTAGCCTAAACCTTGGCCTCGAGAATGGCGTCCATCCTTCCAGCTATTTCTATCTCGACGATTTGACCTTCTATCATCTGAGCTATTACGAGAGTCTGAGGAATTGTAGTTTCGAGAATTACGGCCTTCCTTCCTGTTATCTCTATCTCGACGATCTGATCTTCCATAATAACGATCATATGAGCTTTCACTCGAGTTTCGGCGACGGTCACTGTTACCTTCTTTATCATCTCTGTTTCGTCGATCTGATCTTCCATAATAGCGATCATATGGGCTTTCACTAGAGTCTCGGCGACGGTCACCGTTACCTTCTTTATCATCTCTGTTTCGTCGATCTGATCTTCTATAATCGCGATCATATGGGCTTTCACTAGAGTCTCGGCGATGATCACTGTTACCTTCTTCATCATCTCTGTTTCGTCGATCTTTAGAGAGTACACTGTCTTCGTTCTTTGTGTCTCTGTCAGAATCAGACCTACGAGACCTTCTTGGATTCTCCGCTGAACGAGTGTCTGATTTTCGATCAGAATTTCTGCGATCAGAACCAGCAGCAGCATCCCGATTAGGTTCTTGACTGCCATCTTCAGATACACGGTTACGAGAATCGCGCCTCCCTTGGCCAGAAAGAGGAGTTTCGCTCTTTTCAATATCTGGAACGTATTCTGGACGGCTCGCAGCTCCATTATTATTTTGTCGATTGTTTCCTCGATTTTGAACGGAACTGGGTCTATCTGTTTGAGGACGCCTGGAATCGTCACGATTCGTGCCAGTGTTTGGCAAATTCTGCTTATCATTATCTATTTGCTTCCTCTGAGAATTAGTAGACCTTTGAATACGAGCTTGCTGATTGGCTTTCTGATCCTTAGTACCTTGTTCAGCCCTGCTGCGATCTTGATTTGGCCCATTATTCTTCAAATTTTTTGAAGTTCCACGTGAGTCTTCAGCATTTCTACTTGGCTTCCCTTGAGATGATGGCTTCTGGTCTCTACTACTTTGGTCTTGCCTCGCACGACTCTGCTTATCATTATCCGTTTGCTTTCTCTGAGAATTAGCAGGACTTTGAGAACGAGCTTGCTGATTGGCTTTCTGATCCTTAGTACCTTGCTCAGCTCTGCTGCGATCTTTATTTGGCCCATTATTCTTCAAATTTTTTGAAGTTCCACGCTTGTCTTCAGCATTTCCACTTGGCTTCCCTTGAGATGATGGCTTTTGGTCTCTACTACTTTGGTCTTGCCTGGGCGCACGATTCATAGAATTTTGTCTCGAATTGCCGCCAGAACTTCTTCTTGATGGTGCTGAAGATGATGGCCTCTTCTGAGATCTCTGCTGACTTTGACGGCTGCCACGGTTCCGACCATTACGTTTTTGGCCACCGCGATTTCTTTTGTCGTCACGATCCCCATCTTTTTCTTTTTCTTCTTCTCTTTCTTTTTCTCTTTCTCGCCTCTGACAAGCTAGAGATTGCAGCTTCTCTGTAGTCATCGCTTCTGCTGTGTTCAATACAGAGAACCCAATATCAAACACAACAGAATCTTTGGTTTCATTGTATCGGCAGTTTTGGTTGTGTTGTTGTCGTTAGAAAAAGAATTAAGTTGTTATTGCTATAGAGATTGACTGAGCTTATATAACATCGCTCACCGTTCTGAGAAACAATTGAAATGATTTTATCAGTGGCAATTGAGGTAAACTGACACTAGAGCAGTTCATTCTTACACTATTCAGTATTTTTCATTCCACCAAACTGGATTCATTTTAATTTAATTGACTGGAAAATCTAAAGTCTGATTGAAGCTGTGAAAATTTTTTCTCATAAATCACTGATTCAATAATCACAAATTATAGAGGAATGCTTGAACCACTCCTATTCCACTTGGTTCTTGCAGATCATCCATATTAAGAGTGAGGAAGGAATAGAAGAATACTTTAAAAGGTTAGTATTGAGCTAAGGCGGTTAGTTTCAACGAATTCATCATGAAAATTTCCTTTTTGTGTTTATTGATACCGTATTCTCAGAACATTCTTTAGTATTTTAGAATAAATTTTTTTACCGATTATAAATTTTCTTTCTGTTTTTTTTGCTAACTCATCACAGAACATTCTTTCAAATCGCATAATAATTGCTTTTTATCGATATGACTTGTAAATTGCACATCTAAGGCTTCGCAGGTTCATTATTTCTGAATTAACATAGCACCTTGAAATGCTTAGGGATTGAATTCTTATGCCTTAGTGTGCAACCGAGTTTTTGATACAAAAGTTTTCTAAATTGATACTTATAGTTAATCATAAACAAAATACTTTTTGAGTTATTGCTAGTCTAATGATGATGGCAGAAATGTTCAAATATTAGTAAATAATCAAAAACCTAACCGAATTATTGAAAGCCATGAGATATCTTTTTCAGAAATCTCTGACTTTATTAGAAAACGCCTTATTTTGTGCTCTCAGGCCTTCAATTTTTGAGGATCTTGATGCTTTTTGCAAAGCAGCTGACAATCCAAACTCAGAAACTAATTAGCACATATCAGAAGCTTCAATGAGGAATAAAATTCTCCTAAATGGGTTTCTGAATCTCAATTAATAATCAGCAAAATGGTTGATTTATTGTAGACGCCCCGATTTATTTGTATTTATATAACTTGCATTATAACCTGCTTCTAACTCTAGATTGTATTCTACACTACATCTCTTTTCAGGAGATTATTAAAACGAATCAGCAATAAATAATCAGCATATCCGAGAGTATTCGAACAGGTTGCCACACATGCGAATTTTATAACCAACACAATTCGCATTGCCACCTTTTTAGGAGGCGTCTCATGCTATGTTTCCCAAGAAATCATGCTCATGGAGTCAGATAGACCTGATGGTAATAATTTCTAAAAATCAACGTTTGAAAATAGAAAACTGCTCTCCGTATCTATTTGTAATCATGCTATTTCAATCATTGATGTGAGAATTCGGTTTGGTTAGTTGAAAGGCATAAGTATTTGACTCTACAACTACAATTTTTTAATTTTTCTTTTTCATTTTTTGAATTTGCTAATTTGAATTGATGATTTACTCTTTTGTTTAGTTACAGAACATCGAAAAGCATGAAGTAATATTAACAAAAATCAATTTGTTAATGCAATCTCTGTGTACAAAACAACAAAAAATAAATAAAATACATTTTAACAAGCTTGTGATGTGATATAGCTCATTAAAAATAGCTATATCACTTTTCGAAGCTTACAACACTATCTTATTCATTTTCATTAGTCTCAATTTCAGCTTCTTCGCCTTCTTCACTCTCATTGTATTCACCTTCTTCGCTCTCATTGTATTCACCTTCTTCACTCTCATTGTATTCACCTTCTTCACTCTCATTGTATTCACCTTCTTCATTCTCATTATATTCACCTTCTTCACTCTTATTGTATTCGCTTTCTTCACTCTCAAAAGTATCATCTAATGAAGTTTCAGATTCATAATCAGGGCTGGCTGTGGTTATCCCTGCAGGAGCAGCAAGTTGCGCTCCGTTAGTGAGAGCATCAATGAGGGATTCTGTATCCATTGGGCTGGCGATAGAAGCATCCATTAAATTGGAGATCAGGTTTTGCATTGGATTATAGCCTGCGTTGTAGCCAGAGTCATCGTCATATTCTGGGTCGTAGCCGAGACCATTAAATGGATAACCATAATCTGGATAATCGTAGCCTGAATAATCATCTTCAGGATCGTCGTAGTCTGGATCCTCATCAGCTGGATAGCCGTAATTTGGATATCCATATTCTGGATAATCGTAACCATAATTCTCATCATCATCCTCTGGGTCGTAACCTAAACTGCCTTGAGGACGACGAGAATTGCGGCTACAAGTCCTGTTATCTCTATCTCGATCTGAGCTTTCATAGAAGTGATCATATGGGCTGTCAGAAGAGTCTAGACGGCGGTTATCATTACCTCCTTCAGAATCGCTGTTTTGTTGATCTTTAAAGTATTCACTGTTCGCTGAACGAGTGTCGTCTAGTACTAGATCAGAATTTGTGCGATCAGAACCAGCAGCAGCATCCCGATTAGGTTCTTGACTGCCACCTTCAGATACACGGTTACGATAATCGCGCCTCTCTTGGCTAGAACGAGGAGTTTCGCTCTTTTCAATATCGGGAACGCGTTCTGGACGGCTCGCAGTTCCATTATTATTTTGTCGATTGTTTCCTCGATTTTGAACGGAACTGGGTCTATCTGTTTGAGGACGCCTGGAATCGT
>ENA-UOTZ01000118-UOTZ01000118.1-compost-metagenome-genome-assembly--contig:-NODE-118-length-59117-cov-7.873865_pt1 | contig 59117 bp, 43 predicted proteins | sample MGYA00238144_ERZ746983 | MGnify/ENA primary metagenome ERZ746983 (study PRJEB28759, sample SAMN06268863) | compost metagenome | isolation source: single cell | place: USA: California, Emeryville, Joint...
AAATCTTGGATGGAATCTGCTGTCGATATCAAAGTTAGTGACGATGTAGTCTTTAGGATCGAAGGTTGGATCTTTCGTCTGAAGATGGCTTACGATTGATCGTAGCGCATAATTGAAATTGGAGCATTTTCCTGGTATTTCTCCTACGATACCGTAAGGATGTACAGTGATGATGAGTTGTGCAAAGCAGTTTTCAAATCGTCTGACGATCTCGGCAATTTTTTCATCTTTTTGAGGAGTTTTTTCTTCGAGAGCTACTCCCAAAATTACCGAACTCGCTTGAGAGAGCTTTGAAACGTTTTCTAATGTCTCCGTGATGAGCTCTAAAGGCTCCTTGTAAGCAAATGTCACCATTATTTTTTTGAGAGATTTGGTTTCAATTGCTGTCACATTGTCTCCTTCTACTTCGGATTTAGCCGCTTTACTTGACGTTTTGTTGTATCTTTGAAGATTGCTTCGAATTTTGCATTGGGTAACGGTCGCAAAGATCAAAAAACAAACCCAAAGGAGAGCGAAATAGGAATTGATGGCAAGTGTTGCTATTGTTGGAATGAAAAACGGTGAGGCCACAATTCCAACAACCAGTGCGTTTAGAAATATATTGTATCTCATTCTGCCTCCGCAAGTCAATTTATGCGGAGCAGATTTTGATTTTGAGGAATCTTGCGCTGGAAGAGCTTGTGAAATAATTATTGTAGGTGGCATTCTGAAAAGGTCTTTTGGGGTTGCTTCTTGGATAATTTCCTTGTTTTATTCGGGAGACAAATATTCAAATTTTCGCATTCGAAAGTTATTAATAGGAGGGTACTAAGAATGGAATCAAATCTTAATCCTGATTAATAAAATAAATTGAAAAATCCCCGCGGGGGGGGGGGGGAATCACGGCCGGGGAGGTGGTAGAAGCTCTTGTCCATACTCATCGAACTGTTGTAGTGAGAGATATCATACAGAGAAAGAGAAATTAAATGGACTAGGATTCGAACTTTTCATGAAAAGAAGGAGACAATTTGGAAGTTCGATTTGTAACTCTTCAGCCAAATGTTGCTGGAACTTTTTTTTATTTTTGCGATTGGAAAATTTTATTTGTCAGGAATTAAATTTGAATCTACTGCAAGAAAAACATTAAGTTAGCATAAAATTCATGGGAAAATATCAATGAGCTTAATTTGAGTATCAATAGGGTCAAAGCTGTATAATTTTTGAGAGATAAAGAATTGACAACAAAAACGGTTCTGTCATTGATTCGTAAAGTCCTTTTCTCTAATGAAATCGATCTTGAGGATGTAGGTGTTCAAAATATTCTTCAAAATAGTCTGTATATAGATGGCACTGAATTCTTAGTCACGGTCATGTCATAAATTGACACAAAATTATCAAGTCGGTTTCCATTTGGATATGATTATGGAAGTTAATAAATCCATATGTGCGCTTTCAAGCTGAAAACAATCCCCCTCAATAGAAACGAAATTTCGAGAGGACGATAACAGAATTTTGATTAAAACTTCCATTATCATAGTGTCCTCTTCAAGCAGCAAATGAGAGCCGAACTTAACAATCCTTGCGATAATATTTCACTCATATTCATTGCTATATAATTGCTAGAATATGCGAAGTTGTTATGCTTCTTCTGATCACACAAGCAAGAGAAAAAGGAGACAATGCTATTAGTGAAGCAAGTTAGCACTGAATAACTTAATAAAATATCCAAATTATGTGAAATAGCTTCATAGTTTGAAATACACTCAAGTTAACTCCTACGAATAGCAACTATGTAGCATTTGATCCAAGAAACCAAAATCCTCATTCTTACGCTGAGCAATATTCATATCTAAGCTGCTGCAGAATTCATGGGTTCGTTGTGTTAAGTATTTTCAGCCAGTCAATTATCGAAAGTATTGATTAGGTAAACTCTGCAGCGTTCACGAGATTTAATTCAAACTTGATTTTGAATCACACATGAAGAATGGTCATTTCTGCTCAGTTCAACCAACGTTTATGTCAACTATAATGCACCTTTTATTAGGTAAATCATAATTTCTCTCGAGTTGCAAATGAAGTACAGCAATTCGAGTTTTTTTCTGCAGGAAAGAAATGAGAGAAAGATGTTCCTCGAAGGACTGAATACTGAACATGGGTTTTCTTCTAGTAATGTGAATTGATGCATGAAAGATGTTTTATACATGACAGCAATTCCAAAAGGAACCAGGATAAAATATTAATTACGAAAAATGGTAGTAGATCTCTGCAAGCTTTCTTGTAGTTCCGGATTTTCTGTTCAGCTCATGAAAAGTGGCCAAAGAGAATGACGACACAGGGTCAACTCGCTGCTAGCAGGTTTTATTTCCCGACCAAAACATTTTCTCTCGAAAATCTATCCAAATGCTTCTTCGTAACCTTTATTTCAGGCAGATTTCACCTTGAACTGGTGATTTTGATGTTGTTGGCAGCTCATCAAGAGGAAAGATATCCGAACAAAGAGAAGAAATAGACTCCAGCATCATATCAAGTCATTGCTTATCATAATCAATTATACTGACGTTTCTTTTAATTTAAAACTAACAAATGAAAACCAAATTATTTAACAGAATTATGCCAATCTGGTGGATTGTCATCGCAGCTATCATATAAAACAATTCCATATAAACCTGCGTACTTCATGTGTGACAACCTTAATATTCTATTTAAAAATGAAAAAATAAACCTTCTGCTCCTGCGTTGAATTGTAGGGTTAAACACAGGAAATAGCTATTCAATCAAGGAGCAATTGTGATGTTTCTCACATTACAAGGCTGGCTGGCTGTAATAACAAAATTATATCGAATATTGACAAATTTTCAAAATTCTCAATTGGAAAGCCCTCCAGCCTCGATAAGAGGTGGATGAGGTATTATCTCAATGTTGAAAGACTTGACTCCGAGAAGCTGTATCAAAAGGATTGTGCTGATAAGAAGTTTCTGGAGGAGGGAAAATAATCCCAAAAACAGAATTTGATTATCTGATTACGTTCTGCAAAGTCAAAGCAATTAAAATTATTATTCAAGCCGTATAATGGTAAAGGCCGTAATGAGCATTCTGATTTTAATAATTATTCTGCTCCATTCATATAAAAATTATTTAAGCTGTATAGCGATAAAAGACCGTATCTGCAAATTTTTACTTGCATTAATCACCAAGATATTTGCAGTTTCCAATGTATCGCTAACTCTTGGGTCTATCAGGTTAGCTATTAATCTTAAGACGAGTTTTTTTCACTTCTGAAGGTCGAGATTTTGATCATGAATTTCAAAATAATTTCTGATTAATGTTCAAATATGTGACTTATCATTAGCAAACAAGATCGTGTGACTCTGAGCTGGCTGAAAATTTCAATTTTTGAAGCTAATATCCTTTTTACAACGGTTTTATGGCCTCTTTCATCAGTACTCGCCCGGGTTAGATTATAAATTTTAATAGGAGCTGTGTTCGATCTTGAAGCACCCATGGCAGTATAAATCTTTATTTGCAGTGATTAATAATAAAATACTCAATAAAAATTTCCAATGTTTCGAGCATTCGATCTCTTTCAGCAAGGAACCAAGCTAAAGTACAATGCGTCGAGCAGCTTCTCGACACACGCAGGCTTCTTCTTCACGATTTTCGTTGTTGCAATCACACTGGTTCTTGCCATCCCAACATTTCGATCAATCTTCAACTATCACTCACCACAAATAGCTCAGGATCGCACACAAGTCAATGATCCTGGACTTCTCACTCTGGACTCCTCAGAATTTCACTTCATGCTCCATATGTGGGATCTCAATTTCTCTTCAGCTGTAGTCTCTTTCAAAATGTATTACTTTACCTCCATCAAAGATGAAACTGGATACACAGAACTCAATTATGTTGAGATTCCTTATAAGAGATGCACGCTCGATTACTTGAAAAATTACACTGTCGGTACCTACCCTCCAGAGATTTTTGACTCAGCAATCTGTCCAGACACTTCTCAAATTCAATTGAATGGGTCAGCTTTTGAGAATCCTGTATATCAAAGTGTTCTGTTAGAGGTAGTGAGATGCGTAAACGATACAAATCATCCCGACATTGTCTGTAAACCCTCAGACGAAATAGATGATTATCTCGAAAATAATATGATCCAGGTGAATTTGTTCTACACCAATACGATAATGTCGCCAACAAATTACTCAAATCCTTTCACATATTTTATTGATACTACATTCTGGTACCTTATTCCTGGCCAGTTTTCTCTCGAAGCTGATGTTAGGATAAATCAGCAAGATATAATTACTGATGATAATTTACTCGTCGAAGATTGGAATCCTACAAAGCAGACGACATTTCAAATTGACCCCCAAGAAATACAGACTCGATTCGGCAAAATACTGACACCTGATGGCGAAGAAGTCTTGCTCGATATTTATTTGGGAAGAAGCAACAAGCAATACACTACGAAAAGGCAATATCCGAAGCTACAGCAGGGTTTGGCGAACATTGGAAGCGTCTTTGGTGTATGTGTCGGAGTCTTTGGGATAATAGCGGGTATGTACGTCAGTAAAGCTTATTCTTTGAACATTGCAAATCAACTCTACGAGTTCGATTTGGAAAGTCCTTCAAAAGGGTTAAGACCGCGACGATCTGCCACCATAATTGGCCAAAAGATCAAGAGCTCTAAGAACAAAAAAGGAAAGAATCTCAACAAGCAAACGAGTAATAAGGCTTCAGAAGATGCAAATAGTGAAAGTGATGGGCTAGAGAAAGTGCTTCTTGTAGATAAAGAACCGATAAGATATACCTTTCGTGAATTTCTTTTGGATTTGATGCCGTGCTGCAGAAGGAAAAAAGGAATGCTCATTAAGCAAGCTATACGAGCTGCTGAGAAAGAAATTGACCTGCTCGAGATATTGAAGAAACTCCAAGAACTCGAGAAACTCAAGAAAATTCTTCTAGACGAAGATGAACTCATGATGTTATCGTACTGTCAGCCAGCCATGATTCCGCTCCAAACTGGTTCTTCCAAGAAGAAGAAAGGTAATCAAGGGAGTAGACTTGACGTTGATACAACCAGCTTTAATACAACAGAAGTGAAACTTAAGAGTTCATCGAAAAAAAGTAAGCCCAAAACAATACTTCTGCAAGAAGATCTGGAATCGCCTAAAAAATCTGATTCTACTCAGATAAACCTAAAAACAAGTTCAAAGGATGAAGAAAAAAATGAATCTGAGAGGGCGCTTGCTGTTGCAGCGAATCACTATAATCGGCTCCTCAAGAAGATGAAACACTCTTCGACTTCTCGCAAAATTTTGACGTTTATTGATCCTAAGGTTAGCAACGCATTATTTGATATGGGAAAAAATCCTCTTCTCACCAACATCCAACCGGTCGAAGATAGAGAAGTGGAAGTTAGCGTCCAAGAAAAAGATAAAAAAGCTCAAGAAATGTCAAAGATTGAGGCTGGGTCGATTATTTCGAAACATATGGAGAAATATTATATGAAAAGAAAAACAAAGCAGGAATCAAGAAACTCAGGTTATCAGAACGATCAAGAGGATGAAGTCTTCAGTGCTTCTGATCTATCCGAAATGAAAGAGTCCATCAAATATGTGAATCCTCATCAAATTGAATTGACCAACAGATTCGATTTTGACTCAGGACCGCGTAGTCCAACAATAACAATCCAACTCCAGAACAGAAGTCCTTCGTTGATCAATTCTCCAAATGACAGAACCAATCCTCTACTATCTTCCTCCATCAAGTTCGGAACACAACAAACCTCCGGAATCAAAACCTTGGGCAAAGAGAAAGAATAGTCGCTTACATCGCCATGCTTATCCATCTATCTTTCTTTGAAATGATTGCATTTTTTTTTTGAAAAAAGAATAAAATTGAATAGTTTGATAAGCGTAAAGTTAGGTAGAAAAAGCATGGATATATAAGAAGAATGAAATCTAATTATTATATCAAAGAATTATTTTGGAAAACTATAGTATTTCAAATACAAGAGCTCGGGAAACATAATTCAGCTTCAGAGTTAAGGATCGATCACATGTAAGCATTAAATTCTGGCGCTAGCTGTCATGTTTCTCAATAATTCTCTTAAAGAGCAAAATTAATACTATTTTATTTGTTTGACCAAAAATATCTCTAATTTGTCACTAATGTGTATGTGAAAAATTTACAATTCATTCATCAGGAACTCTTATTATATTCAGAAAAAACCCTTTAAGGAAGTAACTCTCAACTTGAGATGATAGCGCGATTAGCTATTCACTCCTGTACAATCAGCGATAGTCTTCGGCACCAATTCGACTAGAGTATGGAGATTCGAGGCCGTCATTATCACGTTTTCAGGCGCGAGGATAAACTGCCCAAATATCGCTGTAAGTCCAACAATATCAGCCGCGCATTGCCCTGTATTCATCGTGTCTGTCGGGATACTGAAGATTTTCCTAATGCATTTTTCAAAAATCTCCGGCATAAATTTCAGAACTCCAAACAGCTGCTGCACGGCCTCTGCAGCATTATTAACCGATGCTGCCTTTGCGAAAGCCAGCAGAGAAGGAATCGCTTTTTGAAGGGAGATACCACAAGGAATTAGTTTTACCGTAAGTTTAGAAATGCTTATGATTGGCTCCACTAATTTTGGAATAGTTATCTGAGGAAGCCGAATTGATCGAATCTGCTCCTTGACCTGGTCGAAAGCGTCTTGAGTCTTCTGAATAGCGTTGTGGATGTTTAGCTGAGAGTATGCAATTCCCTTTTTCATATGATTAATTCCAATCTCTGAGATAGATTGAGGATCTTCTTTGATTTCCTTAGTGTCATTGATTTTAAGGTCTTGCAGGCTTTTATCAATATCTTCTTTGACCTTATCGACTTCATTCCTCAGCTGACTCATCAGATCCTCATCTCCGAGGTCCCGGAGCTCACTTTCGCTTGAATCGTTTCTGTGTCCGTCGAAGTGGATATGTAATTCGACGTTATCATGGCCTTGTTGGCTCAGCGAGGTGATAAGAGCGGAAATAATGCTTTGGATGCGAGAACTCGAGTCTGATTTGGTGAAATGAAGATGGTAATGAAGCTTTTCAGTAGCAGCTGCTGCTGAAAATAAAACAAAGGCAACCAGAATGGTTGCGACGACGATAGATTTCATTTTGCAAAAGACCAATCTCATTATATATGGTCTCGAAAGGTTTATAAGCCTGCTTCCGATCACAGCTAAAATTCTCGCGATCTGATAATCGAACTAACGATCAAATTCTGATCAATAATTCATTTAATGACACGTGTTTTTTCGTTTACATCTATTTCTAGCTACCTCATGCAAGGAAAAGCTCATCAAGCTTTTCAGAAAAAAGCTTGCCTGATCTCGAAGGTGATGATGCTGACTGATTTTCACAATAATCAAATCGATGTGATGTTTGCATTTCTTTACTATATTCAGATTTTACATTCGCTTTATGAATTAATACATTGAGTAGCAGCATGACAATCAATGGGGAGAATTTGAGTACGTTCAACAAGAAAATATGCGAGAAACCGCTCAAACTTCCTGATACTACTGAGAAAAACAGGAAATTATGATTTTTTAACTTTTAGTCGGCATTCTCTCTTAGTGAACTTTAGATATCATATCGAATCGACATATAATGTGAGGGAAATAACCTCTATTGTTGGAAGCTTTGAACTGTTAGTCACCTTTCTCTTGCCCACCCTGTGTGAGATAGAATAAGCGTTTTCAAATTTTCCCGATTTGTGTTTTTCATGAGAAGAATGACTGTTTTGTACTTGTTGATTTCGTTTCCTCATAAATCGGGGATTTCTAATCTTTTCAAAAACGCTCTTTTGGCAAGTATAAGCGCTCCTCCGTCTGTGACTTAAGGAAAGTTTATTCAACTTTGGACAAAATCCAATGTTTTTCAATTGAGAACAAGATGTCTTTTGGCAGCTGGTAGCGGATGCATTGGGATTTAATTGCATGCACTCTAAACCTCTGCCTTCTATCTTTCATAAGAAACTTTGATATGCAAAAATTAATGTAATGAAAAAAATAAATAAAAAATACACAGAGTACAAGTATGGGGTCAATTTGACAACGACCCCTCCGCTTCGCTTTCATGCTGTCTACCAAATCTCCCTAACGAGAATCTGAAAGCGCTTTTCTATTGACCTCCAACCTCGTGATTCCCAAAATTTATTTAAAGCAATGTTCTCGAAATTGATATTGACTTTATTATTAACAAAAATGAAGGCAAATATTTATCATAAGTAAGATATCATGAAGTATAGAAGAAAAAGAGATTCCTTGAATATGAATACAACTAGCAACTTATAAAAATTTGAAATATGCTATCGCCATAATTTCTAATAGCAATACACTTATTCCTTCACAAGAGAATTATCCAGATAACGAGACGTTCGAGAAAGCTACACCGGAGCTTCCTTGCTCTGAGGATGTGAAGCGGGTTGCTCAAGGTTAGTATCCGATGCATTTTCTAAAGCATAGATATAACTGCGCGATCTGCTGTTCTGAACGGATCTGTCATCCGATCGCTGAGACCTCTGTCGACGTACAGCTATCATCTTCATCCCAGAGTCAATGCCTCTGAAAGCATTTTCCTTCTTAGCAGCCATTTTCTGTTTAACTCTCATATTTTTTTCAATTTCACAACCCTTTGTTGAAAGTTTCTGCTTTAAAATTTCTACTTCCTTGCTGAGACTACTACTGCATACATTATCTCGCGCAGAGAACTCGCTGTCCACTTTTCGATCCTCTTTAAGTTTGATTTGAACAGGCTCGTGGGTTACTATATTTTTCATGCTAACGACAATAGAGTTCACCGCTGTTTTCTCTAAATCAAGAGCTATATGCTGAAATCAGAAATTACACACTGAAATGAAAAATTGCAAATGAACTTACAGATTCGGGAGCTTTATTTTGCCTAGAAAGTTCATAGCGGAAGGTCTGCTGCTCATCAAAGGTCAGATGACTCTTTGTTTGGATTTCTGGAGAGAAGTGGCGGTTAGAATCAACACTAGGAGAGATGAAATAAATTTGAATGATATTCTTTGAAAGTAATATTACTGATTGCCGCTTGGACTTGGGATTGTCCTGTTTATTTGCTTCATTACAAGATGATCTTCGTCTTTTTTGTTTAACAAGATTTAATTTCTCAATGTTTAAAAGTAACTTACGGCTGTTGAAGTTCTCCCTGTCGATTGCGAGAGCGGGAACAACTTTCTTTTTCGAGCCTTTCTTCTCCGAGAGACCCTTCTTGAACTTTCCAATATTTCAATTAAGCGCACGATCTATTAAGAGAGGAATTACTTGACCCTCTTGAGGCAGTTTTTGAGCTTCTCTTTTGCGTATAGCCAGAATATGCTCATAAGTTATGAGGTTGTTGCTGATTAACCAGAGGTGGTAGATCAGCAGTTTTAGATCAAGGACTAAAAAGATCGTCATGACCACAGTCGATATACAGGTCGCAATAAACATCCCTTTCAGTATCTCGCCGCTTTGCACATACTCAAATGCATCGTTTAAACACTCGTCTGGGTTGGTAATATAGCGGATGATAAATATCAGTGACGCGATTAGATAAAGCACGATGTTCACTGCCAACGAGACTAACATGCCAAGAAAGGATCTGATAAATGATGCGGATGACTTATAAGGAAACCAAAAAAAAAGAGAGATATTACTTATAGTTTTTTTTCGAAATGCAATTGTTGACCCATTTGCAGTGGTGATCGAAATCGCTAACGCATCTGGAAGGTAATTATTGTGTCATGAAGAGCAGGTAAAAAAAAAACCTGTTGCAGCGCCAGCAGTGCTTGCTGGTACTTTGCACGCAGCTTTCACAAGCGTTGCAGTAATATTCATACTCGCTTGGATCAAACTTTTCCCTTATAAAGCCTCAGAATAAAATAGCTTTATATTGCGCTTACCCAAGAGCCTCTGCCTCCTTCGTTTTGATCACTAATCCATCCGTTGGATCTGTCAATGTGCAATACGCGCCAAAGCCGAATACAAAAAAGGCTAATATGTAGTATAACACACCCAAGACCACCTAGCAAAGTTTCGTTGAAATTCTGTTCGATATACTAGCTTACACTTGCAGGTAAAGGATTGACAGGCAGGATAATTGCAGAAAACACCCCGAGTTTAACCAATACGACCAAGTAACTCATAATCTGATAAGGATGCAGCCGTCGGGACAACCCATGCTGCTTTTTGTAACCTTTCATGGCCTCAGAAGACTATGGCTTCGCTCTGATTTTCAGAATATTTTATTGATGATCTAATCAAATTATTTTAATGAATCCAAAGAATAAAAATGGCCAATTGTAACACATTACCTCAAGACTTGGTTAGAGAGCCTTGTGCTGCTTAAATGACCTAACTACGAGGAAAAAAACGTTTGAATGCTATCCAATTCACAAAAAATTACATAAAACAGCGCAATTATAAAAATCCATACAACAAGCAGAACGAACAGAACGAAGCCAAAAAATACAGAAATCCTTGCGTAAAATCACTAGGTTAGAGATGTATATCCATGAGACAAATAGCGACAGATTCATCTCACATAGAGGGACGGGACTGATGAAGTTGATCTTCAGTAACAGAGATCTATACCTCCGAATGCTCATCGAGCATTTATATGTTATATAATGCCTAATTGCCTACGACGTTTAACTTAATAACGGCAAAATTGGATATAGAAACAATTTTAAATATTCATCTCTAGCCTAAGATACTCAGTTTATGATTACTGTTATTAGTTACGTTAAGTTCAATGAACTGTGGCTCTCTTTGCTCATTGTTTTTCTGATCTTCTGGGCCATTGCTTTTCTGCTCCTCTTCAACCTTTTCGAATAAACTCGGTGAACTCAGACTAAATCTATTCGCGTCGCGAATTATAGGCTGGGGGTGCACCCGAGGAGAATGCCGCGAATGACGGGGGTACTGGCTCTCACGGCCATGGTGGGTATCCCGTGCAAATGAAGCTTGTCTGAGCACCCCAAAAGTCGTTGGTGTTGCTCTTCTGCTCAGTTCGTAATTGCTGATTTGGTCCAGATTAGACCCTGGAGTCGCTAACAGACTGCCTCGAGGATTCCGAATTCGTACTTCAGGGATTCGCGCGTCTACGGACGCTTTTAAGAAATAAATCACCACGTAAAGGATTCCGATCAATTGCGTCAAGAGATCCTCCCATAAAGAGAGATTTTCCACTGTATTATTACTGAAGTAGTAGTCCAACGCATTCAAAAATGTAGGGCTGATGCACGTGTTGTATAATATTAAAAAAGGCACGAATCTCCTCACAAGCTTCGGACATTCGAATCGATTCTCGAAAATCGCGAAACCTGGCTCGGGTCTTGAGAAGGATTTCATTATGGTCACTACATTCAGCACGAAAACAGCCGCTGACAGCGCGTATTTTAAAATTTGCAAAAAGCCTTGGGTATAAGACGGCGGGACTTTTATGCTTCCGTCAGCAGGGGATATTTCACATTCACGCCACGAGAAAAAAGGAATAATGCTCAGGAACAAGCAAAAGGCAACTGCAGTGGCAATATGCTTTGTGATCACGAGGTCAGCGTGGTAATCTTCGTGGTGAAGTGTCTGATAGATCGAATATGAGAGAAAAAATGTCCAGGTGGTGAATGAAAAAAAGGCAAACACACGGAGGAAGTCGCGAAGTCCGTAAGTGCATTGGTCTTCAGGGCCGGCAAGGGTAGAGAATATGAAACTGATGGAATAGAAACACTCTGAAAGAATTGAAAAAATCAGACGATAGTTGATAGTGTTGCTTGCAGTTCCTTTGAAGGAGAGCGAGGAGACGAAGACCGTGCTGGCGATAAGGTTTCCAAAGCTGATGGCTTTGACGACGAGCTGCGTTCGAAAACTCGAGTCATCCATATTCTCGACAAAGAGTTTTATTTCAATACGGTTCTAAATTAGATTTACACAGCATTAGGTCTCAGTATGATTTTAAGTTTTTTTTTTCCTTCTCAATTTACGCTATCCAGTGCTACGCGATTCGCCCTCACAATGAAATTTCAAAAGAAATTTTCTTTTGAAGTATTTGGAGACAGATTTAATAGATATACAGCCTTAAATTGATGAAGAAAGTACAATTGTAAGTTAGGGTCTATTTTCAGATGAGGATATTATTCTCCCAAGAAAAGCCCGAAAACACCAAAGGATCAATGAGATAAAGACTTCTATGAGTAGATATTGTATGAATTATGTGAAATTCAGGGGATTATATGAGAAATTATGAAGTTCTGATCTTTGCTGATAGTGTGTAACTCTCGTTTGCAAATCCTTTTGGATTGCCTTAAATTTCGAACTACCAACAAGGTAAGTTCCTTGCACTTGCAGAATAATAGAAGATAATTTGAGAGTTTTGATTAAGAAATTATAGATAATTTATATTTGTGGGTTCTTCAAGATTAATTGCATGAGTAGCACACTACATTAAAACTTTTGTATGCGAAAACAGTCTTTGACATCAAATGTTTGGATTTTGTTTTTAGCTAGGTTGAGACAGAGCATCTTCGTTTCTCTAAATTCGAGTTTGCGCCTTATAATTCTATCACTTAGCAGGAGAATTACGCGAGTTAATCAACAAATTTAATGCGGTCATGATTCCTGTTAATTAAATTATTTGACAGACCCTCCTCAAATATATAAATAACCCTCAAGAATTCCAAAACTGAAAGCAGCTACTCACATGGAAAGCACTTTATTTCCAACCCACGACTACCTCTATCCCTCTACTCTGATCCAACAACAACAAACCGCTCTTTATTCCTTCATGCAATCTATGGCAATGCTATTCCCAAATTCACTTACTCCAATGAAAATGCTTTCCCCTTCACCATACAGCACAATAACTCCTTTGGCTTTCAGCCAGGGCCTCTTTGGTCTTGATAGAAAAGAAATTACATCGACCCATATTCAATCCAATTTGATGACAAAACCTCTAGCTGTGCCTGAAAACTCGTTAGTTACTAAATCACCAAGCGTTGATTACCTCCGGCCGCTTGGGGTGATTGATAAATATTTATTGTTTTCCGAACTTGGCAAAGATCATCTTTATCCCGTCTACATCGCTTCCTCGATATTCGATTCTCCTTCAAGCGACGGTTCGAACCTCGTTGTGCTTAAAGCGATTCCAGTCGCAGACTTTCGAAACTCATTTCAAAACGAAAGCAACGTGTTTCAGCTAAAATACCACAAGAATTTGCTCAACTGCATCGAAATAATAAAAAACGTCAGATTTTATTTCAGCACCGCGCCGAAGATAAGCACAACCAGCAAGAAGCCGACAACAGGCGATGAATTTTACAATCTTCTGATTTTGAAATACCACGCAAACGGTGATTTTCTAGAAATACTTAGAAAACATCGCTTTAATGAAAGAATTACGAGGTACTATTTCGGACAATTACTAGACGCAGTTGAATACATGCATTTACAAGGGTATTGTCACCGAGACATTAAACTGGAGAATATACTGTTCGATCAGAATTTCGACCTGATCCTTTCGGACTTCGGCCACAGTGTCAAGTATTGTGACAAAAAAGGCGAAAAAATCTTTAAAGAGTCCTCTTCCATGACGACCCCGGGGATCTGCCCGCCGGAGTTTCATCAGGGGAAGGGATATAAAGGGACTCAGATGGATATTTTCGCACTTGGGAAATTATTGTTGATTTTTATGACGGGACTGAACCCGTTTAAGAGCACGAAAGAATCGGATCAAAACTACTCTATGATAATAAAAGGGCAATGGCCGGCGTACTGGAAGCTTACGAGTGGTTGGATGAAGAAAAGGTGGATAAAAGCGGATAATTTTACTAGTGAGTTCAAAGCGTTAGTTGAAATGATGCTGAATCCAGACCCAAAGAAGAGGATTTCAACTGTTCAGCTGGTGAGAGAAAGCCCTTGGTTCAAAAATGTCAAGCCAGCGTCTACTGAAGAAGTACAAATGGAAATAATCAGAATGAAAACGCAACAGTTGGATGGAAAGTGAAGTTAATATCTTTAGAAATGGATATTTGAAATATAATATCGTTCTAAAATTATTAGTGATTTGTACGAAAACTTTCAGAACATGATTTATCGGTATAATACATTCTCAGTGCATATTAATGTGAGCTCTATTTGGTTTTCAAACCTTGAAAATTTTTTGATGGATTTCAATCAATTCCTTTTAGATTCGATACTGTGAGAAACTTAAGTGTCTGAAGGTATTTAACGTAGACCTCGAAGGATCTCAAGGAAATTAATAGTCTAAGTAAGAGACTGAAATTTTCTGGAAACGCTTCCTGATATAGGGCGTCTCCATTGTTCGTGAGAGTTTTACTGCTTTAACGCCTTTAGTGATCTCTGTACACATGGAAACTCTGGTAGTTTCTAATTGAAAAGGGATTGCTGATAGGTTAAAGCCGTCGAATACGATTACACTGTCATATATTAGAAATTCAAAATAAGTACCCATTTTCTAAATTTCGGGTTTGATTAAAATGCAAATTCCTACAGTGATGGGGGAAAATTTGAATAAATAAATGTACTGACACCTGTTATTCAAATGATGCTCTTAATTTAGCGCAGCCATCAGCCCAAACTTAATTCCAGGCAATAAAGGAGGATGGTTACAGAGCCTTTTTCATAGATTGTGCCAGCCAACACTCTGAATACTATCTTTAGACAGATTACTCCAAGAAATAATAAATGATTACATCATCAAAATCATAAAGCGCTTTCTCTTGCGCTAATGACGCATATTAAGACTTCAATAAACACGTCCAATTAAAATATTCTGAGAGAAAATTTTTCCAGTGACTCAGATTTCTTCTGCGAATTCCGATGTGAAATACACTTACTGTTCGCACTGGTATTTTTTATTTACGGCGGAATAAAGTCCGAATAAAGTTTCAATAAAAATTGTTCCGAATTTCGGAAACTAAGGAAATCAAATCTCAAAAAAAGATTCAGCGATCAGCACTCTAAAAAATTTCAAATTTACATGTCAACCACAATTCAATCAAAATAAAATTAGGAAGATTACTATCGTTTCTCAGAAGATTCGTGTAAACTATGCGTATTTAAAGTGCTCGAGAAGTTGTTGAGTATTGAAATAAATAAATATCACTGAAATTTCACTTTGCAAAATGAGCACCTTCAAACTAAAGCAAACCGAAAGTGGAGTAATGGATCCTTTCTTCGCTCGTTTCTGACTCATTTTTAGAAAGTATTAGTTCTCGACCTCGATGAGACATTGATCCACTGCAACGGGCAAAACTTTGAAAACGCTACTGAATACCCAAAGGTACAATTTATCCCTTAATTCAGTGGATAAATAAATTTTTAGCTTTGTATTGGAGATACTTGTGTTGATCTATTCATCTGTGCAAGGCCTGGACTGGAAGAGTTCGTGGCCAAAATGTCGAAAATCTATACTCTCGTTCTCTTTACGACAGGAACCAAGGAGGTAAGAGACTTTACTCATTGTATGTGCTAATGACTCTTAATTGCTAGTACGCTCACTTGATGCTGAGACTCATGAAAATTGAGGGCTATTTCTCGCATGTGCTCCATAGAAAACACTGCCACCTCAATTCCGAAAGTAAATATGAAAAGAGCCTCGCGATCCTTGGAATAAAGGCCAGAAATATCATTCTTGTTGATGTAACTAACAAAATGAAAACCATTTCTAATTTGATTTCAATTAGGATTCAGCTGTGCACGAGAAGTACCAGCCCAATAACATCTTGCTTATCAAGCCATTTAAGGGCGAGAAGGACGATGCTGAGCTCCCAAAAGTCGCAGAGTTCCTGGAAGGCTTAGCCCAAGAGGACGATGTGAGGCCAGTGGGAATGAAATATAGGAACTTTGAGGAAAACTTGGAAAGCACTAATTTGGTCACGCTTGAACCTGATTTTGACGATGTCAGTGAAAGCAGTGAGGATACCAAAACACCAGAAGGAAGCATCATTGCGAGATTACCTTCATTGATCAGGAATCCCAGCAAGTGGGTTATTGGCGATATCGGCAAAGTAGCTGTTGGAGAGAGTTTCTCCGAGTTGGCTACTGAAAGGATGCCTTTAATCACTGAAAGAATCCCTTCAGCTGAAAAGATGCCAGTTATGGCCCCTAAACTAAAAGTTTCCGCTTAATTGAATGGAGAACGCAAATTAGCAGGCTGATTAAAGCTGTGGATGTCCAGTATCTCAGCTTATTTTTCTTGCCAAATTATGTATAAGTTAATATATGTTTTCTTTGACCGAGGATTTTCTTTACAAAGTTCTTAGAAAATTGCATGTTATTATAGTTTTTTCATGAATTTATAAGGTAGAAATGCATTGACTTCTTGTTAAATCAGTAAACATCGTTTTTCAGCAGTATGTGTTGGATTCTCTATCCTACTTGAAAATCTTTGTTGTTAATAATTTTATGCCTGGAACTTTGTTATTGTTGTGGTTGATTCTTGTCATTTAGTAAATGTCAATACTCTCATAAACAATATGTATCACTTTTTTGAAAATTTTGCTTAATATCACTATATTTCAACAAGGCTGGCTAGGTTTTGACGATAGAGACGAAAGAAAGCCGCTTTTAAAAAACGACTTTTAAGACTCACTGTTAAAATTTATTTGTTGAGAGATTCAAAACGAAATTTGGGAGAAGTAATTCGAGTTGAAAATTCCATAAAATTTCTTATGAATAGGAAAGGCATATATCTCATATGCTTGTAAATTAACAATTCAACAAGAAATTTTATGAAACCTTACAAAGATTTGGAGTAGTACAAAACAAAAAGTTTGTAAAAAATTGAAATTTCTTTTCTTTCGAAGATTTTTCTTCTTTCGTCTCGAGCAAGCTGGTTCTTTGCTTCATTCTTGGTGAATTTCTTTGTCGCTTTCTTCTGTCGATTTTTTTTTCGATTAGCAGTTTGAAGATTTCATCTCAAGGAACTTCCTTTGGGACAGCCTCTTCAAAAAGCCTTTCACTTTGCAAATGTCGCTGGTTTAAACACTCAATCCAACACGAATCGCAGACTTTTTGTCTCCCAAGCAATGACTTAGGAGCCTCCAGCCTTCTCTTCAGTCAAACCAAGCAATGATACAGAATAAAAATATATAGATATAAAGTCCAGGTTTTAGATTCCAGCGAGCGACTTCGAGTTCAATCGAGTCTTCAGTCGGGTCTTCAGTCAGATCTTCATTCTTCGTTACACTGCACTTAACAGCTAGCCTTGAAGCTAATCTTAATTCTAAAAAAAATTGGGTCCTAACTATTCTAAAGAAAGAGCGCGGGCATGTTCATCATCAAGTCTCAGGGGCTCATACTAACATTCATGTGAGGATGTGTGTGCGAAGAAAGCTGAATAAAATCAAATGTTCGAAGTCCTTAAGGCATCATGTCCTTGCTGAGCAATTTTCTCTACTCTCACGTTTCGAAATCTGATTTCGCTTTTTTTTTTAGAATATAACCAAAGTCCGATGATCGAGTATATATACACTCTGATTTTATAAGTGGGTGTTTATGAAACGTGATTCTCTTCCAATAAAATTGAAATAACCAATTGAATGGTTTATTTTATTAATCATCTAAATATTGCTGGATTTGAATGATTCCTTCCTAAAGTTGGAAGTTGAGGAATAAGATACAATAACCCGGAGAAAAGGCAAAAGCCGGTCAGAAAGAAGATGGGTTCAGGTGATTAATTGCGGAATTTGGGTTTTAGAAGAGGTTTCTTGGCAAAAGAAAAATTCTAAATTTAAGGCATAAAATCTAATTGGCATCAGGTTTTGTAACTGACTTTTAATCAAATCGAGGGCATTTGGGTCTTTAAAACCATACAAGCTATCGAAATGCTCGAATAGCGTTGGCAAATCCTCGACGATTCTCTCAGCATACATGGCTAGAGAGACTTACTGCATATCTTTGTCAAAGAAAATAGGCAGAAAGTTCAAATTTTTGATCTTTTCCAGGATTATCGTATTTCTCTTGATTATTGAAACAAAAAGAAATACAAACCCAGAAACAAGTCTGAGACAAGTGTGATAGAGTAGAAGGCAATAGTTAAGCTATCTTAGAATCAATTTGTAGTGAATATTTTAGATGTTGTAGTTCTCTCTGTGTGTATAAACCACTTTCATCAGCCATTGTTTCAAGGTGTTTCTTGTAAACAACGATAGGCTACTTTTCGAAACAATACGAAAATTTCAGGTATTTTATACTTCTCATCTGTTTTGAAGGAGTAATCGAGTCGAGAAACTCATTAAGAAGAGCATAGTTAGTAGAGACCTCAGATAATGGTGAGAAGAGCTATAAGACTCTATGTTCTGGGAAAAACGAGGGTTTTTGCAGATTAAATTTATGGTATCGTTGACCACTTTTGGAATTTGTGAAAATTTAAGGAATTCCAGCTTGAGTAGAAATATAGTTCAAATTCGATGCAACTTTAAATTTTAAAGAATTTTGATGTTCGCACTTGTTCCGTGCTGAGATTATCATCAGAAAACCTCCAAAAACCCTGTAAAATTGCGGAAAAGGCTGTGATATAAACGCTTTTACTGAATTCTAACTACTTGGGATATCTGAAGAGGAGCACTCTCTTTATTCATTGAATGATGGATGGATGCTGAAATACTCCAAGCTGGTTGAGAAAGGACGGAATTTCTGGAAGAGGTTATGGCCTGTTTGCTACCTTGGCTGTCAGAGGAAGTTTTCCAGACATTTGATCCAATACATTTGGAGTACGCTATAACCTTAAATTAATTAAATTCGTAGTGGCTTCTGTAAAAACAGTTAGCGTAAAATATTGCTTTTCAAAATTCAAGACTCAAAAATCAAAACTTTGTTCAAACTCTCAAAAGTTAGCCAGCCTACATTGCAAAGTGGTATAAAGCAGCCAAAGGCGATTTTCATTAAATGTAGCTATGAGTTAAACGCTGCTCGAAGGCTGATTACACTGGGTCAGATCGCTGGAATTTCCTAAAGCATCTGCCGTAATTTGCCAACGAAAATTTGAAAAATCCATATTCGTGATCTCCAATGATATGAAATGTTTATGATAGGTTTTTTTTTTCTGAAGACTTCAAATTATGGCCATTTACTAAGAAGCTCCTTCCCAGTATTATCATTCAGAAAGAATTTCTTCAAATAATTTAACAGCAGCCTTAATTATCGCATTATTAACCAAAGAGTGTGTTTGAATTATTTATGTCGAAGAAGTACCCTTCAGCCTCCAAAAAGTAAATATGACTCATTATTTTCCCAAGCTAGCCCTTCAATAAGGTTCCAACATGCGATTATGAGCCAAAAAGCCAAAGGTATCAGGCTACCTCATGTAATTTTCCCTCGCGATCTCCTATACTGACTCCTTTGGTTTTTCTTTCTCTAGAAAGTGCTCGCTCTAGATCTTGACGAGACGCTCGTTCATTGCAGATTCGAGCCAATGGCCGATCAAACAGAAAAAAAGAAGGTAGAAGAAAATTTTCCTCCTGAATACTTACAAAAAATCACAAAATAGATATTCTCCGGTGAAAAACCCCTCGTTGCATTCATAAACAAACGACCAGGCCTCGAGGCTTTTATTGAAAAGATGTCGAAGTGCTATATCCTCGTCCTTTATACCTCTGGAATCAAGCAAGTATGGACTGTTATATGAAAAAACTGGTTATTAACATTTTCATTTTCCGGACTTAGTACGCAAAGGAAGCGCTCAAATATTTGAAGATTGACCACTACTTCTCGCTGGTCCTTCACAGGGGCTATTGCCAACTTAACGAGGAGAAAATTTATGAAAAAGATCTTGCCATATTAGGCGTAAAGCCGAAAGATATCCTCCTTGTCGATGTAATTCATTTTCATTTCTCGACATTAGTTATCAATTCAACCTCAGGACTCCACTGTGCACGTGAAAAACCAGCCATTGAACATTTTGAATCTGAAGCCATTCCTCGGAGAAAAGAATGATGATGAGTTGTATCGAATCACAGAATTCCTTGAGAATTTGGCGAAGAAAGACGATGTGCGGCCTGTGATGCAGAATTATGAGGATTATATGGCTCAAAAGGACACTGAGAAGAAGCAGCTTCAGAGAGTTGAGATGCTGCAAAAGAAATTGAGTTTCAAATTCATGCAAGAGTTGAAAATACCTCAAAGGAAATATTTCGATAGCTCAGAGGGAGAGTATTTAGACTGCGAATTTGATGATTTTGAAGAGAAGGAAGATGCAGATAAGCTCTTCCAGAGACTGTGTACTGCGGATACTCAGGACGGTGGTGCTTCATCGAAACTAGCAAAAAATACTGAGAATGATTGCTACGAGCCATTGATAACAGAAAAAGAAAACGAGGATAAATTATTACAAGAACTATATGATTACCCAATGCTTAAAGAATCGTTTTCATGCGCAACTATTGCAGCCAGCGAGCTTGTATCAATTCTGAAGGGAATGAATTGCAAAAACTCGAGACTAACTCCAAGGCTCGCGGAGTCTACGGTGAAAAATTTGCAATTCTCTGGCTGTTTGGCTGAAAAACTTCCAGTGATGAGCCCGAAATCGCAGTCCATGCAATTTAAAAAGCTTGGGATAGGCGCTACGTCAAGGAGATAGAAATTATGATATTATTATTGTAATCAATTAGAGGTTCCGTTTGAAAATATCTACTATTTTTTTCTATAAGAAATTTTCCTTTTCTCTCCACTAAGTTTTCTTACCTATTTTCTCATTCTGAAATTTATTAGAAATCACTTTTATCAAACAAATGAGTAAGGTTTTTTGATATTGAGATGTGATGTAAATGTAAGTTATATATATTTGTGAAAGGAATAACAATGTTGTTTAAACGGTAGCAGCTCTGCTGTTACTATAATTTGTATACTTATTTATTCAAGTCTTTTTTCATCATCTTATGATCAATTGCGTCTACGACATAAACATCTCCGTAGCTTTTGAACCCGAGTTTCTCATAGAAACCCAAAGCTGATACCTGAGCTTCCAAATACACCTCTTTAGCACCTTCACTCTTCGCTCTCTTTTCCAATTCGTCAATGAGTATCTTTCCTAAGCCTTTGCCACGTAACTCTTTGAGGACTGCTATTCTGCTATAGTAGAATTTGCCCTCTTTGTAAATTAATCGAGCTGTCCCTACAGCCTTCTTGTCCAGGTAGAGAATGAGATGAGGGGATTTGAAATCGTCATAGTCAAGCTCTGTGTCTGGAGTCCATTTGCATTCATTCACAAACACGGTTTTCCTAATGGCAACGGTGTCAGGAATATCCTCCCAGCTTGAAATTCGGTCTTTCCAAACTCTTTCGATACCAGTGCCTTCCTCCATAAATAAAACACGATTATTAAAATTTTATTCTAGTTCTCACATTATGTCTTGCTACATTTCTCTCGAATAGCTAATCGATATTAACTTTGCAACAACCTTTCGAAATATTAAACGATCTATTTTCCCTTATCTTCTCTTAACATTCGAATCAATACTTTCAAATAAAAGAAAATATGTATATGACGAAATGAGCTTCGAATTAAATATCAAAAAGCTGGGAACGGTATAAGCAGCTCTAAAGGCTACCAGGGATATTGATGAAAGGTCATGGTATTATTCGCTTAAAGTTCTCCACTCCTTTGTTTTCTTATCCAAGAGATGATGGCCTCTTTTGTTTTCTCACCCTCGTAAACAAGTGGATTACTCTTGTTAATGGCTGGGTAGAATCTAATGGCAAAGACTGGGAGGTTATCATCTGTTTCAATTTTGTTGGCGCTGGCGTCCATCTTAGCAAATACTACATTTTTCGCTTCTGAATGCTCAGAGACAAGCTCGTCCCAAATTAGAGCGAACTAATTAATTAAATAGGTAAGTATAGTAGTCACAAAAAGAGATTTTATATTACCTCTTTCCACCTATTATCCCACGGAAAATAAAATACAATGAAAACATCTTTGGTGGGGTCAAGGACGATATCGCTGAAGGTCTTCCCAACAACAACCTTTTGATCAATTTTAATAGGTTAACCATATAAGCTACTTTTACCTTGACTGGCTTGTCATTTATTTTAGGGATAGCCTCACTTTTCAACCACCGAGTAAGCGTTCCAGCTTTATAATCATCATAGAATTTAATTAGATTCTCAGTTGTCAACTCACGCTCGAAGCGGTATAACTTTTTAGCAAGGGATCGAAGAGGCACAACGAGAATTACAAGTGGGATTTCTCTTTTCCCAACTTCCAAATATTCAGCAAGTCTTGGGCCGAGGCCGCCGTCGTAGGGGTTGCTGTAGGCAAAGTGTATCTTTCCTTTCAATTGCTGAGCCGCTTCATAGAAAGTCTTTTTAGCTTTTAGATCCGCTTTATTATCTCCATGTAGCAAGAAGATTGTTGGGATACACTCTTTGAAAGTCCTTTGGGCAGCATTCTGGTCGAAAGTAGGGACAAGTGGATGTCTGTTTTCCTCAATGAACTTGAGCAAGCTCACTGCATCAAAACTTCCAGCTAATTCGTTTCTGAGCTCATCAAACTTCTTGAGCAACACTAGACGAGTTCCTTCAGGGACCTTCAATTCAGATATGATATCAGCCTTTGAGGTGTAAGCAAAGGTGACATCATAGTTATCTTGATCAAGTTTTCTGCTAGCTTTCCAGAAAGCAGGCCAATATTTATGATCTTTTCCACCGAGGAAGATAACAATCACTTCTTTCCACCATTGCAATTTGGAAAGGTGTTGGAAGCTTTCAAGCTCGATAGTAGTTGATCGAAGTTGTCTTCTGATCCAGTTGCTGATTTCGTAGCTAGATCTGCCTCCATCGTACGAAATCTCCTCGCCTTTCATGAAGAATTTGAGGGTTGGACATTCTCTGAGGTTATATTGCTCCCAGGATTTTTGGTGTTTGTTGACATCGATTTTTGCGAACTTCACTGTCGCGCTTCGATCTCTACGAAGAAAAGCTGCCGCTTCTTTGTATTCAAAAGGAGGGCTTCTAAAGAGTCCGCACCAAGGAGAAAAGAATGCGATGAGGATGTGATCGAATTCTTTAATTGCTTGATTCAACTCGTTGTAGCCGAGAATGAGAATACCCTCGTTTTCTACGTATTTCGTAGCTGATACTGTTGTGACGACTATGAGGGTGGATAAGATTACAAAAGGATTCAAGATCTTATTCATTTAAACTTGTAGCAAATGTAAAAAACGTATTAAGAGTTGGGAGATATTAATTTGAATTCCTACTTACCCATATTCATGTCATTAATGCCAGATTTGATCAGCACAATTTGACGTGTAAAATTAATATAAACTACTAATATATATCTCATGAATAAAATAACTAGATGCAACGCAACCCAGATATCAAGTTTTCGATGGACTAAAGTATCTCATACTGGAAAGCCAGTTCTTCATTGATGATATTTTTCATAAGGGTCAAATCGCAAAAATGATTATGATTACAGAAGAGCGAATTGTGAGCCCAAAATCTGGTGAAATTTGCTTTCGTGCTTAGTTTTATCGCAGCTGGGCTATCCCTTCCTCAATAAGACTTTATCGTAGCTTAAAAGATAACGGTTTAGCTCCATCGATGTTCATTTCACTTTGGCAGTCATATACATAAACTTGTCTTCATCAAAAATATTTAACTTTAAATGAGGACTCCCTATAGAAAAAGATTCTAAATTTATGAAGAAAATGACTGAAACTTTTGTTTTGGATTTTTCTTGAGATCCAGATGATATAAAAAAGTAAAGGATCAAGGACACACCTTAATTCAAGCTTGACGCTTCATATTTTTCTTTATTAATTAGGTTCTTAAAAGGACATTAAATGTCTATCTATTCATTAACCACTTAAAGTTCTTCTCCCCTTTTCTCCTTGAGCCAAGCAATAAGCCCTTCTTTTGTAAATCATCCTTATAAAAGTCAAAAACTAGTGGGCTATTCTTGTTATCGGCTGGGTAGAATCTGAGAGCAGGTAGGCTTCCTCGAACTGCAAAAGACTCAACTTCGTTTTTGTTGATGTCCATCTTCGCAATTACCAAATTTTTCACTTCAGAGAGTTCAGCAGCAAACTCGTCCCAAGTTGGAGACAGCTAATCGACACAACAACTCAGAATTTGTGACACCAAAAAATTTCAATATTACCTGCTTACCGATGGGATTCCAACTCAAAGCATGGAGTGCAATGAACACATTTTTGGTAGGGTCAAGGACGATTTCATTGAAGGTCTTCCCAACAACAATCTTTGGATAAAAGTCAAGTCACTACCCAATCAAACTAATTATAATTCTACCTTGACTGGCTGGTCGTTTGCTACGGGGATCGACTCACTTCTTAAGAATAGAGGGGGTCTTCCTGCCTTGTAATCCTCATAAAACTGCAGGAGATTCTCAGCAGTCAATTCCCGGTCGAAGCGATGTCTCTTTGGATGCTCGGTTAAAGGCCCATTGATTATGATTGTTGCGGAGTCAGACCCAGCAACTCTATAGAATTGAACAAAACGTCGACCGTAATTTTCGTCATCAACGTCAACTTTAGAGAATTGAATCTTTCCTCTCAATCGTTGAGCAGCCTCATAGAAGACCTTTTGGGCTTTCAGTCCGACTTCATCCTTCTTATACATCAAGAAAAATACCGTGGAATTATCATAAGCGAACCTAATCGAGACCTTACGGTCGAAGGGAAGAACAAGAGGATATCTATATTCCTTAATGAACTTGATCAAACTAACTGCATCAAAGTCTCCAGCTAAATCGTTTCTAAGGTCCTCGAAAATCTTGAATAAAACGACGTGAGTTCCTTCAGGGACTTTGAGCTCACTTCTCATGTCAAGGTTTGAAGTGTAAACAAAGGTGATTTCATCGGTGCTGAGGGCTGCTGAGCTCAAAGTGATAAAGCTTGGCCTTCCTTTTTAGGAAATCAATGACGCCTTCGGCGGTCTTCTGTGTATCGAAATTAATTTCCTCGCCGTGTTTGAAGAATTTGAGAGTTGGATACTCTGTGATATTGTATTTATTCCAGGCTTTTCGGTTGTTGGTGATCTCAATTTTTGCAAGCTTAACTGTTAACGCTTGCTCTTTTAGGAGTGCTGGAACTTTTCTGTATTGATGTGCGAACGCTTTGCTATGCCCGCACCAAGGGGGTAGAATTTGACAAAGATGTATTCAAATTCTTCGATTGTTTGGGCTAAATTGTCGTCAGTCAGAACGAGAATACCATCTTCGTCTACTTCGTAATTCGTGGCCGATACTGTAGTAATGACAGTAAGAGCAGATAAGATAATAAGGACCCTAAATATCCCAGTCATTTTGGTTCGTTGGACATGGAATGAAATTAGTCGGAGTTTATAGATCTTAAATTCGAATCGAGATACCCATCCATAAAAATCTCCTAGCGTCAGATCTGATCAGCATATTTTGATGTGGAAAATCAAGATAAAGCAAATATTATATAACTAATGGATAAACTAGCGAGAGGTGACGTAATCCAGAGAACAGGAGATAAGAGGTCTATTGGAGTTGATCATTGGTCGCTGCGAGAGAAGTATTCTGTTTAAGCAGAAGATTTCCAGACGAGTTTAATCTACTGGATGGAATGCCATATCATTCAGTTCCATTCTTCTGAGTATAGAGGTCAATTCATTGTAGTCCCGAGTTCTAAGATATTTTTGGGTTAAAATCATCGAGCAAGAGCATATTTGTCGAGTGATTATTACTAGTAAATTATGACATAATTATAAATGAAATTGCGCTTTTGGTGAGGCTAAGTTGACAATGAAAGAAACAGAGCTCGTTGATTCTTACTAATAGTAAGAATATTTTCGATACCCGTCTCAATTACACTATTGCCAGAATTAAATGCAATGAAAACTAATTAATTATCATCCCTTTACATAGAAGAAGAAAATTGTGCAGTCTTCAGCAACAAACCTTTCTACTCTCATATCTGCCTCTAAAGACATTCACTTGATTTTTTTCTTAAGAAGATTTCTTTGATACTCAGACTCAAGTTCAGCAAGACGCATGTAAAACACAATACGAATTGATATTTCCATAGAATCTTGCCTACAAATGATTCAAATATAGAACTCTATAAGCGTACAAAGCTCCACAGTAATTTTCTAAACATTTATTATTCAAAAGTTTTCTTCATCATCTTATGTTCTATGGTATCCAGAATAAAAAGCTCTCCATAACTTTCATAACCACATTTCTCATAGAACCCAATAGCGGTTGCTTGGGACTCTAGATAAACTTCTTTGAGTCCTTCACTTTTCGCCTTCTTTTCCAATTCCTCGATGATAATCCTTCCAATTCCTTTCCCCCGGGCCTCTTTGAGGACCGCTACTCTGCTATATTTACATTTGCCATCTTTGAAAATCAACCGAGCTGTTCCAACAGGCTTTTCGTCCAAGTAAACAACAAGATGTGGAGATTTGAAATCCCATTCGTCGAATTCTACCTCTTCAGGCAATTTCTGCTCCTCCAAAAACACGGTTTTCCTGATCATTACAGCATCAGGAACTTCATCCAAACTTGTAATTCTTTCAGTCCAAACTCGTTTGATGACAGGGGCTTTGGTCTCAGTCTCCATAATTGCTATTAATCAAATAAATGATATTCAAGTTAATAAATTTATGCAATGATTCTTGAGTTAATGGCACTACCAAAGGTATCATCAGTTGATAATTGATTGACTATATTTTACATTACTAAAGCCTTTCGTCGGCGTTCTAATTTAAATTGATTGGCATCGCCTAAACGTTTCTTAACAAATCACTCACCCTTCATTGTCTAGCAAGGGAAAAATTACTTGTAACAGAACCGATACTTACTTTCAAGCATCATAAGGAAGATTTCTAAACATCTCTAAAGTATTCTCCTATTGAAAATGCTGTTTGTTATAGATTCGTTTCCAAGGAAGCTCAAGATATAACCATCAAGCATGCGATTATATATAACGAACGATGTTTCTATTCAATATATGAATTATCATGATTCACTATTGAATCCTAACATAAGTAAATACCTAATGGATTCAGAAAATACAAATGTTTCTTATTCAAGTTTTTTCTTCATCATCTGGTGGTCAAGAGTATCTAATTGAAACACTTCTCCATACGCTTCGAAACCTAGCTTCTCGTAGAAACCCTTCGCTGTTACCTGAGCTTCCAAATAAACTTCTTTCACACCGTCGCTTCTGGCCTTCTTTTCCAATTCCTCAAGCAAGATCCTCCCGATTCCTTTCCCACGGCACTCTTTGAGGGTTGCTATTCTGCTATAATAGCATTTGCCTTCTTTGTAGACTAATCGAGCACATCCAACAGGCTTTTTGTCGAGGTAGACGACGAGATGAGGGCACTTTACGTCGAGATCGTCAAATTCAAGCTCAGCTGGTATTCCCTGCTCTTCAACGAACACAGCTTTTCGAACTGTAACAGCGTCGGGAACTTCATCTATGCTCGAGATTCTCTCTTTCCAAACTCTTTCGATAACAGGGGTCTTGGTTTCAGTCTCCATAATTGCGATTAATTAAGTGAGTGAGTTTATATTTTATTATTCATGCATTGAGTTGAGTTTAAAAGCACTTTCGTACTTCCCGAATCACTTAATCATTGAATCACTAAATGTCGTTGGAAATCAAATCTTGCCGGGCTACTCATTGAATTTCTTGTCGGAAATCAATCTTATTGCTGATAAATGTTACCGGTTGTAAGAGTTGCCTGATGGTATCGCGAAATTATTGAAGCTAATGCCTTTATCGAATGTCTCTTATCTGCAATTTTCATTGAAACGATTTTGGGAGTTATTTCACATTTGCATTAAAATGAATCACGAAAACCCACATTTAGACTGCTCATTCTGATCAAGCCGATATTTTCTGAGATCTCGCGCCTTTCTATCGACGCACAGAGAATGAATAAATGTGGATGCAGATTCAATGAAACTAAAAAAAAAAAAGTAGTAACACAGAATTCATTGAAAAAGAGGAGAATTCTCTGCTACCCTACGTCGAAATTAGACAAACCATGTAAGTTTTGAGAATGGTATTTATTCAAGTTTCTTTTTCATTTTTTTATTTTCAATATTATCCCAAACATAAACTTCTCCGAAGCTTTCAAATCCTAATTTCTCATAGAAGCCTAGGGCTGTTACCTGAGATTCCAAATAAACCTCTTTGACTCCTTCGCTTCTCGCTAGCTTTTCCAACTCTTCAACAATCAGCTTTCCTATTCCTTTCCCACGATGCTCCTTGAGAATCGCAATTCTACTAAAGCAGCATTTCCCCTTTTTATTAATCAATCGAGCTGTTCCAACAGGCTTTTTGTTCAGAAGACAATGAGATGTGGAGATTTGAAATCGTAATCATCAAATTCTGAGTCTTCTGGAGCCTTTTGCTCCTCTACAAACACAGTTTTTCTGATCATAACCGGACCAGGAATCTCATCCAGACTTGAGATTTTCTCTTTCCATTCGAATTCGATGTTAGTGTCTGTTTCCATATTTGTTCCAACCAGTGGAGTTATACTGATAAATTAGATACACAAATTGAAATTTTATCTTTGCTTCATTGGATTTTAAAAGTCAAGGAATCACATTCTTTCTTTTCTTATAAATACTAAGATGAGGAAGCTATTTTCCTGAAAAACCACAACAAAATTTTTACATTTCAAGGAGAAGCACTAATAAAAATGACAGTATCATATAATAATTGATGTTTTCTCATTGCTCATTGCAAATCTAATTTTTTGCTGGATTAATTTCGATAAAATTTAGATTATTTGTACTTTTCCGATGGAATCAAATAAACTGAAACCAGAATCAAAAATAACCCAACCTAAAGAGCACCTACGGAATTCATTAGCAGATGTCGTGGGTTTTGCCCATCTCAAATCGCAAATGGATGCTGTCATGTCTCGTATTTCTGAGAAACAAGGCGAACTTTTAAAGCAAAAATCAGTACTTACGAAGTCTTGTCGTACAGTTATCTCTCCACACGACGACTACACGTACGTGGGATACCTCTATCCTCTTGCTCTTCAAAACGTCAAAGCAAAGACTGTCATCCTCTTTGGTGTGTTTCACAAAGCTCTGGCGCTAAAAATGGAGGATAAATTGGTTTTCGATAGTTTTACGCATTGGCTCGGGCCATATGAGAAAATAAAGGTATCTCCACTACGAGACGAGATCATTGCTCGCTTGCCAAAAGATCATTATGAAGTTAATGATATTTTCCAGAAACTTGAATGGTCAGTGGAAGCTCAGCTTCCCTTTCTGCAATATGCAGATAGAGAAGTCGAATTCATTTCTATTCTTGTGTCTCCAATGGCATTTACGAAAATGAAGGAGGTTGCGAAATCATTTGCCGAAGTGTTGGGAGGAATAATGCAGGAAAAAAACCTCGAGTGGGGAAAGGATGTGGCTATCGTGATTTCAAATGATGCTACACATTATGGAGATGAGGATTGGGGTGTAACAAAATTTGATCGTTATGGGGTAGATGAAAAGGGGAAAAAGTTGGCGGTGGAGCATGATCATGAGATTATCAAGAACTGCTTAGAGGGAGAAATAACCGAAAAGAAGGTGGAACAGTTTATGAAATATGTCGTTGAAGAAGAAAACCACAGAGTGTATAAATGGGCTTGGTGCGGAAGGTTTTCGGTGCCTTTTGGGTTGCTGGCAAGCTTTTACTTGGAAGGAGCGTTGAATGTGAAGAAATCGGAAGGAGTGTTACTTGGATATGGAACATCTATCGATCAAGAGCCTTTGCCTGTGGAGGATTTGGATGGGATGGGGACTACTGCTCCGGCAAATTTGCGACATTGGGTCGGATATGCATCTGTAGGATTCAGATAATTTATAAGTCAAGTATCCTCATCAGGTATATTATTGTGGCTGATAGAGTGTTACTTGTAATTTATAGTGCTTTTCGATTTGCATAAGAATTAATGAACCAATTGAAAATGAAGTTCGTCAATAATTACCTTTGGTATTGCAAGAAGGAGATTAGGGCCATGTTGAGAAATAAACTGTTATTGTTGATGTTCGCAGTGTGATTTGAGTCTTATGGCAGCATTAGATATTTGCTTGTTTGTTCGAAGAAAATGATTATTAGAGTTAGTTTTGCATCAACACTGAACTTCAGCTTCGGACACCTTGAGAGGACACTTCAAATATCATCCAAAGCAGAGATAAAAGAATAGGACTGTATTACTTCTAATATTGTTAATGAAATGAAACCAGTGAATGTAGTGGATAATTCAATATAAATCTCATCTTTATGGCTATGTTTTCTTAAGATTTGGACTACAATTTAATTTAGCAACACGGTATACAAAATTCAGAATTTCATTAATGATTTTTAATATTTATCGAACAAATCGAATCAAATACATCACACCATAATATTCATCTCAGTGCCAGTCATGCTTTCAAAACAAAGAACTTGAAGCCAAAGCTTTCTAATCACTCTCCTTCAACCCAATCAATGTTCATAGGAATTATTCTGAAACTTTAACGACGTTTTCACAATCTGATGGTATATCGACGTCGCCTTCCAAGGTCTCGTCCGGTTTAATTTCAGCGAATGAACAGATTCAAACTCCGGGCCTTCTCTCTGACAAGGATCATTAAGCACGCTAGCTGCAGCGTTTCCAACCATGACACTCTGAGATCCATACATAAACATCCCAGTCGCCTCATTAATCAACACAGCAATGAACGCATCGAATAATTCCAGTTTTATCTCGCCATCTGGATCCAGCACGTTAACTCTTACATCCGAGCAGGCAATGCCACGCAACAGAGCACACCCATTCGCGATTTTTCTCAGCGAGCTCATAATCGAAAGCCTCGTTGTTTTTAATCCTCTTGACGAGAGATAAAACTGCTTAAGAAGCGAAATCGCAGTTAAATGGTTGTCCGATCGGGTTTCTTCGCGATCTTGTGCAAACATTTCCGTCGAACAGGACTCGTCGTCCTCATCCTGGAACGATCTAGATACCTTTGCGACGCTGGGCTTGGCTATCTCCTTTATGAGCTTCGGGGCTGTGAAACTCGCAAGCAGCATTTCAGCATATGACTCAACCAAATCGAAAACGACGCCAGTTTCAATGTTATCTTTCTCCCGCAGGTTTAACACGATATCGAAGACCTCAGTGAACTCAGGGAAGATATACTCACTCAGCCTTGCATAGCCGATCTGCGCACTCGTTCTCTTTGAGCTCTCATTCAGAGAGTCCTCAATTAGTATCCAGACGGCGCAATTTACCTTTATTTTGAACGCGCCTCCGCTTAGGATAATCTCTTGGCCTTTGAGGATCTTAACTAGTATCGATAGCTCCGGTTTCTTGAGCTTTTTGAGGTTGTTGACGAGAAGCACGCCTCCTTCGGCAAGCATGAGCGTTTGGAGAAGAGTTTCAGGGTCATATTGGCTAGGAAACTGAACAATCTTCCCAATCCTAGAAAAGCCTTGGAGAATCATGCATTCAATAGGTTCGATGTGATCGCAGACAACGCAAATGTTGACTCGTGTATCGGTAATGTCGTTCGGAGACGCGAACGCCTCAGGAGCTAGATTCCCCTTTTTGAGGCTCTCGAGCTCTCTCATCATTTTAATATTCTTGTGGCTGATGAGGACGATGCTGAGGAGCAAGGACAGCTTCAACCCAAAGAAAATGCCAGGAAATGATTTGTTCTTCAATGAGAAGTTTTGAATTAATTTAACCAGGATTGTCCAGTTAGCGTCGATATGAGCAAGGTCATATATATCGTTTTTGCAATAGGGAGGCAGTCTCAGCATGCTCGACTCAAGGACTAGCGACTGAAACAGATTTTCCATGTATTCGATCTGGAAATGCTCTGCTACCCGTTTCACGCTGATTCCTATGATGAAATCGTTCATCCTTGCGAATTTCCTTCCGTTCTCTAAATACTCTTCAAGGGCGATGTCATGATACCCAATGATATCGATATACTGCCCTGCTCTGAATCTCTCAGTGTATTCATTTTCCAGCCATAAAGTCAACACTTTTGTCTGTCTTGATGAAAGAGAAGACCATGAGCGGGTTCCTTTTGCAGAATGGCCTTTACTGCTGTAGAATATCTCGAGTTTTTGGCAGGGTGCGTAGATCCGCTTCGTTTTTAGTTCGGTGAAGTGAAATTTGCACTCCCTGCATGAAGGGGTTTTATAGGGGCTTTCCCTCAGGTTTTTGAAATTGTGTTTGAGTATCATTGTCAACGGGATCATTCGCAGAGCTTGGAAGTTGTCGCATTGACAATTCGCCGTAAAGGACTGGAGCATGAGGCAGTATTCAGGCTGATGGACCCTGAGGATATAAGCTCCGTAGAGTCCTACGATGTTTCCTTGTTCAGCCTGAACGATTTCATATCTCGTTTGAAGGTCAAATAACCCTTCTGTCGGATAGAAGAAGTTAATTGGACGGATAACTGGAATGAACGCTTCCTTCGGGTAATGGAACGTTTTGCACTGCGCTTCGACGTAGTCTTTCATCATTTGATAGAGGCTGGAAGGCAATTGCATCAGAAATAAAGAATAGTTGCTGAGAATCCAGTTACAAAGTCTTGGGTCGGTGGAAACTCTAAACAATTGGGGGTTAGTTTTACTTGAAGGAAGCTTAAAGGTTACAATGAAGATAGGTCTAGAGTGATAATAATCCGGAAATATCCGGCTCGGTTTTGTTGATACTGGTTGAATTGCGAGCGGATTTCTTTCAGGCAATAGTTATGGAGATAGGTTTCAATTTTCTTTTCGATGTCGACTGCTGTAAGTTTTTGGTGGCGGTCGCGAAGATAAGTTGTATGCTTAAGCATTTGAAGTTGTAAATTCTGAAAATGTTTAATTATTATTAATTCCTGTGAGAAGATGATAGATTAATAGGTATCCCACGACTATTCTTCTTTTCATTTCTGAATTTGTTGCTACGAAGATGTGATAATTAAGCTGAATTTTAGCGTGCGAAAATTTTAAAAAATGGATATAAGAATATATAATTCAAAGTCATGTGAAGATAGAAGTAGGCAGCCGCTCTTTGATACAATGTTGATATCTGTAAAGGAGAACAGCACAATTTGTATATGACTTTTACAAATGAAAGTAGCCACAGAGATTCAATTCGCTCGGCATACAAGGCTGGTATTTATGCTTCTGATACAAACTGTTGCTTTTCTCTACTCGAATAATTCTACCTAATCCAACTTCCTGTCAAGAAATATCATTCCTTAAGCCATATTATCTCAAAATCCTTCATTAAGAGGATAACGAAACTGATTTGTTTGTTACGAGAAGACTTTATTGCTCATTTTATAACGTGAATCGGTCTGTATAGATAACATCCAATGAATTTTTGAAAATGAACAACACAGAAATAGCTAGTCCTATTATAGACGGTATTTGCATAAATTCATTGGTGAAACTTGGCATTCCATAGTGAGACCACCTGCCCGTCGTAAAACAAACGTTTGTTAAGCCGACCAAAACCTTTTTTTCACAATAATCTCAGCTTCTTGATTTTCTCTCCATCCAACTCCTTTTCCCAAGTTATAAACGTCTATTGCTGATGGAAATCTCTCGTTTCTGCGGATTTCAAATGGGGTCTCTGCGCCATCATTTCTGAGATCTTTCATGTAGAAACCAAGTTGGCTGGTCTTAAAATATGTGAAATATTGCTCAAGAGCATTCAGAACCTCTTCAAAATTTGTCGTTGTGTCCTGGACTTCGACAGGGATTCTCTCATTCTTTTCCTTATTGATAAAAACGAAGGTTATTGAATGGTTTTGCATAGCGGTGGATCCGTATCCTTTCTTTGCTGAAACGGAGCTTTATTCCTCTAAAAACAATTAATTTTAATCGAGTCTAACAAAGCCGCCTAGAATAGCATATAGCAACTGTATGAGAGAGAGCGCTCGCATCGACATCGCTCGTGTTACTATTGAGAAACCAATTTTTCTGAAGAGACTCCCGAAAAAAGAGCAAAGTTATGAAATACATTGAGTAACAAGCATGAATACAGTTTTGTAAAAACCTATACTACAATTTAAACCTCGTGGATGTATATCCGTCACTATTAAATATTTATAACGACATTCTGCTAGTCAAGAGAGATAGAGTGAGATAATCACTCTCTCAAAAGAGTAAAAAAACTAAAATTTATGAGAGATATTGTCCAAAAAAATTTGGTCTGTGCGTTCACATGCCTTTTGGTCTAATCAATCCTTTTTCTTTCTTCTAACAGTTTAGGCGGCAGCGTCATTATAGGTAATTTATCTGGCGTGGAACGCGGAGTGGCATCGCCTTCACCAACAGGCGATGGTTCATCTGTATTAGCCCTCACTTCCCTACAACCTGGAATGTTGCTGGGAGTAAACTCGAACGCAAGAGTGATCTGCTCAGTAAAATCTTTAAAATTCTGTCGTTTATATTGGTTTAGCTTGTCTGGCGAAGTGTCATCTGTTGATATAGATTCTTCAGTATTCGTAATTTGAGGGATTTTGTCGCTGTTGGAGGGCGTGTTTGATTTGAGTGAATCCATCAGTCTCATCTTCTGAGTAGAAACGTTTGAAAGTTTTTTCTCAAATTCGCATTCATTCAAATTCTCATCGTTAATATCATAGCAAGTTTCTACTTTGATGCTGGACGGACTCTTTAAATTTTGAAGGAACATTATATTGTAGTATTTATTCACAGTTTCGGCCCTTTGATCGGCTTGTGTATCTGTAATGTAGTCTCGTGATGCAGCGTCAAATTTGATAAAACTGTTCATAACTGGACGAACGTCCTCTTCTTTAGCTAACTTCGCTAGGAATTTTGAAATGAAATAAAGCTCGCGATCAGCAGGGTCTCCTTTGTAAGGGTGAATAAGCAAGATATTGTTTGGCTGGTACATGATATGGGCAGCGGAATCCTATGAGGAAATTAAGTTGTTATTGATACGGAGAGCCAGCTTTTGATTACATCTACTAAAATAACATCTCGCATATGCAGGCCGAGAATAGAGAGGTCTTTCATTGTATTAACGTCATTCTTTTTGCAGTGTGCGCGATGGAGCACTTGGAAGAAAAATTTATCGATTTTCAGTAGTTTGAGAATGGCATGAGCGTACTGACGTTGAAATTAATTTTATCAGCTTGAATTGGAAAATGAGAGGCTTTACCTCTTCAATTGCCGAAGTAAAAAGGATAAGAGTGTAGATCTTGGCCATTTTCGTAAGAAATTCTTTGAGGCCAGGCCTCTCGCTTACATACAGCGCGGTGTTATGGCTTGTCGAAGACAGCTAATGAGGAAAAGCATAATTAGCATTCCTGATGGTGGCCAGTAATAAATAATACCGTAGTGGACGCTGTTACGTTTTGAAACATTGTCTGTCGACAATGAATGAGGGTCTCATCGAGGTCCAGCACGAGGACTTTTTTGGGACATGATCGAGATTTTGAATGATTATGAATTTCCAAACCGGAAAGCCTAGCAATGGCTTAGATATTTCATTTAGCGTGAGGGAAGCGTTACTTTGAAGGCGCAGAGCGAGGCTTGGTGAGGGAGAGTATCATGAAAAAGTTAACAATTATAGAAAGAAATTGAAACTTTAGACATTATAAATACCAAAATTACTAAAACACCCGCACTCAAAAGAAGGTGTTTGATAGTGTTCTTAAGCATAATCAGCTTAATTAATTATTGAATTTAAGTCTGTCTTAAAGCTTCTAGATCGTTCTGCAAATTTTCTGAGACAAAATCTTGACAGCTATGTAAAACGTAATTAGTTATGCGCATTCAATCGATAGTGAAGACGGGTTCTCTTGATGTTTCTTTTAAAAAAAGAGCCAGTTTTTCTATGGAGATATGAAGCGTCTGGGAGCTATCCACCCCTGAAAACCTCGTTTAATTACCTAAAAAAAGAGAGAGGCTTTTTTGAATATATTGGAGAAATTTGAATTCGGGGAATTCGAAATAAAGTTTTATTTTATTCTGGAATTTTTTAATCGAAGAAGAATTTGGGAATATTACAGTAATCCGAATATCTTTTCTATATAGTGTTTTTTTTTTTTGGAGAACATTCTAATAAGATTTCCAGAGGTGCTCTGAGTGGTTGCGCCGCAGAGTCTCTCGTCATAATGGGGTACTAAATTCATTTCGGGAATTGGAGTTAAAAGATTCATTTGAATCACTCTTTGATATAGAACTATTTTCGTTGAAGACGTTATAGTTGGAAGAACGATTAATCAATAAGTCCATTTAATTTGATTATTGGTCTGCAATTGATGCGCTGAAACGATGATGTAATGACGCAGAACTTTATCATGCAATCTAAATAAAATAGTTCGAATTTATTGTATTTTACGAAATTTACTTGATTTTCTTTATTTTACGAGTCTCTAAAATCTTCCTGGGTCAGAGAATTAGCACCTTCAATAAAGTGGCTTCGAATTACACATGATTCAGTGAACTAAGGTTCCAATTAGCAATGAGCCCAGAGGGAAAGCTGTGATTTTGGTTGTGGTTCCTTTGAAAAGTACATTTAAATAAGGACAGAAAAAACTCAAAGAGAAAACATGAAAAATTAAATCGCGAACACCAAAAGTTCTGATATGATTCGGACTTACTAATGTTTCTGGATTCTATTTAAATTGCTACAATACAATGTACAGACTCATTGCACGAAGACATGGCAGCGGAGTCTTCTTTGTAAATTAAAGAGCGAAGAGAGCAGTATCGCCAGCACAACTAATCCTGTCTTAAGGTGAAAATCACAAAAGTGATTCCTTTCCTCTGTGAGAAGAAGTTCTCGAACACACCGGTTTTTTACAAATTATTCCTCCTTTTATTAGGTTTGTATTCATGAAAGCAATTGATCATATTACAAAAAAAATTTAGGTTTCATTAGTGAATATTAATTCAACCGTAGATATCGATTACTTTCAACCTGTATCGATGAACAGAAGAATCCTCTTCAGATAAATACTTTAGAAAGAAATTTTCTTTTAAAAAAATTTGTATTAAGGCTAACCCCAGTTGTGTACATTTTTCTGTCACTAGTCAATCCTTTTTCTCGCTTCTAAGAGCTGAGACGAAATCGTCGGTAATTTATCCGAAGTTGTCCTCGGAGTAGGATCATTTTCACTGATGTCTAGCAATGGTCCTTCCTTTACTATCTCCTCTTTGTCATGGGTAAAGTCGGTAGGGAAAAATTTGAGTCCGACGCCTCTTTGTCTGGCGAGGAAGGTTGAATTCGCTTGTTTCGGAGGCGAATCGTCACCCGGTGAGGTAGACTCTTCACTATTGAAATCTACTTCGACTTCAACGGGTTTCTCTTCGGTGGAGGTAGCGCTGAGCTTGAGTGAGTCCATAAGCTTCTTTTCTTGTGAGAAAAGTTTTGAAATTTCTGTGCCGCAGTCGACTTCGTCGAAATTTTCATCCTCTATTACCGTACTATCATAGCCCTCTTCTGCCTTCTTACTCTCAAGACTCTTCATACTTTGAACGAACATCACGGATAAATATTTCTTGATAGTCTCAGCTCTCATGCTTAGGACTGGGCTGGTCTCTTCCGATGTGACTTTAAATTTAATAAATCGGTCCATTACAGGCCGGACATCCTCTTCTTTCGCTAAAATTTCAAGGAATTCAGCGATAAAATCGAGTTCGCGGTCGTTAGGGTCCCCTTTGAAGGGATGAATTAGTAGTATGTTATTTGGTTGATATGTGATATGAGCGAGAGAATCCTAAACGAGTAATTAGGAACAAATTGCAAGCGTTGATTACGTCAACAAGGATGAAGTCTCTGTAGTGTACTCCAAGGATTGAGAGGTCCTTTTTGAGGGTGTTTCCACTCGATTTGCAGTGGTTACGATGAAGCACGTTGGCAAAAAAGTGTTCAATTCCCATAAGTTTGAGGATCGCGAGGGCATACTGATAACAACCGAATAAGGCGAATGGTTTAAATAAAATAGCGTACATCTTCCACAGCAGAGGTAAAAAGAACGAGGGTGTAAAGTCGACTCATTTTCTTGAGGAACTCTTTGAGTCCAGGCCTCTCACAGACGTAAAGCGTAACTTCTCTATTTTTAGCACATATCTTTCAGAAAATCATATTATAAGAGGTTTTATGGTCCTTTAGAGCTACCTTGGTCGTGGCTGTCACGTTCTCGAACCATACCATGCGGCAATGGATGAGTGTTTCATCAAGATCAAGAACAAGTATTTTTTTGTTCTTTGCTTGGTTATCAAGCAGCAGACGGGAGAAACTATAGAGTTTGAGAGCTTAGAAGATGTTTGAAAGAGATAGTACGTTGAAGGAGCGGAACGAGGTTTTATTAGGTTAAGCATCCCGAAATTTCAGAATTTTAAATAAAAAATGGAACTCCAATAAATAGGATCAGTAATATTCCCATAAGCGTTAATTATAAACACCTTTCGCTTTTGAACAAACTCTTCGACAAACCAGCAATTTTTTTCGCATTTCAATGCATTTTCTTCCTCGTTTGCGTATTCTAGATACAAAGAAGGCCAGAATTCTAATGTTATCTTTCAAGTTCCCCTTGCTGCAGGTAATCCAGAAATAAAGCTCTAAAATTGGCACCTAATCTGTTAATACCGCACAGGCCCAGAATCTTCAGGATCTTATTTAATAAAGTTTTCTCAGCGAATGAGTTTTCTAAATCGAGTCATTTGGTAATGATTATTTGATCAAATTAGCTTCTGGAAGAATAGACGTTTAGAGTGTTCATCATTGGCTGAGGGTTAAAATTGTCTACCCATTCGCTATAAGTCCTCTTTTTGGTTTGAGAGCAATGGAGCGGAAGTCATTGCCAACAAAGGCCAGAAAAACGATTTTGAACGTTTTTTTGGAAAATGGGTTTGGAAGCATGCTGCGAAAAACTGATACCAGCCTTAGAATTGTTTCGATTGAGCGATTAAAGAAATTTTTCGAATTTGTAATCCCGGAGTATTCTTCTTTCCAATCATTCCATTAAAAGGTCTCGAATCTTTAATTAATTATCGAATTAATCCGTTTTCTTCTATATATTAAATAAAATTCCTGAAGTAATTCGCATTAATAAAGTTTTTTTTAGTTATCTTCAATTTGATTCGTAGCAAAAAACATTTACCGTAAGAAATATAATGAAGATACTGTGAATATTGCTGAGTTGAGGATTTTTTTGAGGAATCGAGTAATTATTCTCTAAGAGAAAGCTCACCTTACCTGAGCGATAATAAAGCATCATGTGTAAGTTATGCTCACAAATATAAAGTAGAAAGCATTATATGAGTAGTTTTGAGATGGGAGCGTTAACGGTGTCAGACTTGGCGTCAATTTGCGCTCATTGATGAGAGGCAGTGGAACAAAAATGAAATGGAATATTTTAAGAAAATGATCGATATTTAATCACAGTTGCTAATAATGCGCTTATTTCTTTTAGTCGTAACTAGCATAGCGGAGGTGCTTACTTACAAATTCGAATTATTGCCTTTCATTTACAAGAGGAGGTTGCTGTGAATTGGTCTCCCTCCACGTAACAAAAAGTGCTTGCTTGTTTGAGTTCTATTGATGATTGTAGATCACTTTCAAAAAGAAAACAAGTAGGAAAGCCAGAAAGCTGTGATAAGTTGTTAATATCCCACAAATGAAACTTTAAATTGTGTAACTGCTATTCGTGATTAGGGGTAAAACTACCCTGATAGCGAAATTTGACTGAATGGTTTGTCTGATTGCACCAATTTCTAAATGAGGGAGCTAAGTAGACCAGTAATCGGCCAATCTTGATTGATGATAAAAGTTTTCTCTCTCGTAATGAGTCAAGATTTTCGATAAAGACTCACATAAAATGAGGATAAATTTCGACAATAGCATACGAACACAAGATTAGGCGGAGTCGGTACCTCCAATAATGAATGTTAAAATTAATTTTTATCATTTTTGCTGCATATTGAAGTCTCTTCTAAATTATGAATAAAAAACTTTCATTTACTGAAAAAGAAAAAAAGTTGAGAATGAAGAGAAATAACTTATAAATTCAAATGGAATATATATCTCTTATCATCGTCATTTGAGGCTTAGGGAGTGTGAGCCTCAGAAATCAGCTTTTTTTGTTCTAAGACTTCAGACGAAAATCTCATCCTCGGCAGCTTGTCTGGTGTAGAACGCGGGGTGCGCTCAACTTCATAATACGTTACAAATTCACGCTGGTCCTTTTTCTCTTCGATGAGCGTAGTAATACGGTTCGGAGAAAATTTCAGCTCAAGGGTTGGCTGCTTATCCTCGTTTCTCAGAGGAGAGTCATCATCTGACGGCAAGGATTTTTCGTCAGTGGAGTTTGCACTGATCTTGAGTGAATCCATGAGTTTCTTTTCCAGAGAGAAAACTTTCGAAATCTCCGTCCCGGAATCAATTTCATGAAAATTTTCATCTTCAACTTCAGTATCATGATCATTCTCTTGCTCGAGCTCTTCTGAGTTCTTCTTATCTTTAAGGCCTTTCAGGTTCAGAACGTAGTTTACAGCCAAATATTTTTTTATCATTTCCGATCTCTTCATTTGAACTACGCGGTTTTCTTCTACTGATTTGTCTTTAAATTTAACAAAACGGTCCATTACAGGACGGACATCCTCCTCTTTGGCCAAACCCGCAAGGAATTCAGGGATAAAATGCAGTTCACGGTCACCAGGATCTCCTGTATAGGGCTGAATTAATAATATATTATTAGGTTGATATGCTATATGATTGGGAGAGTCCTAATTAAGATTTTTCAATGCAAAGCAATAATTAATTACATCGACAAAGATGAGATCTTTCGAGCGTACTCCAAGGATCGAGAGGTCCTTCCTGAAGACACTTTCATTCTTTTTGCAATGCTCGCGATGTAGTACATTTGAAAAATAATGGTCGATGTCCACGAATTTTAGAATAGCAACGGCATACTATTAAATGAAAAATAATGAACGAGAGTTAGATTTGCTATCTACTTCTTCCGTTGCGGAGGTAAAAAGAACAAGGAGGTAGAGCTTATTCATTTTTTCGAGAAACTCCCTGAGGCCAGGTCTCTCGCTCACATGCATGATGACCTCTGAATTTGTTGCACTGACCTAAGAGAGAGTTATAATAGCTTAGGGATGGTATCGATATGAAATTACTTTCACTATTGCTGCGGAGGCGTTTAGAAACTTCTCCTGACGACAATGAATAAGAGTTTCGTCGAGATCGAGCACAAGGACCTTTTTCTTTGTTAACTTCTGAGCAAGCAGCAAACCGGAGAATCTAGGATAACATGAGAGCTTAGAAAAACCAATTCGAATGAATCGGATACTTGGAGGAATCAGCCTCAGGCTTTTCCAAGATTTGCATTCTCAGAAGAAGAAAGTTACCAGGCAATTTAAAAACTGTAAGATTCCAAAATCGGGACCTATCTAACTAACTACTCGAAATAAATTTATATTTGATGGCTCACTTTTAAAAGATATATATATCTTCGTTGATTCTTCCTAAAATGGTTTGTTCTCGATTATTCCATTAATATCTGAAATATCGTTTAGAAAGATTTAATAGTTATTTAACCATTGTATTTTTTTAAAAATCTCATTCACTGTTCATAAATAATCACTCGCAAATATCAGTCGCTGGTAAAAAAACCAAATGGAATACTATTAGTTTTATTGAGAACAATCCTTCTATTCGGTAGGCGATGAATATATTCCCAACTTTTTGGCGAGGAATGAGTGTAGAAAAGAGGTTATCTCAGGTATCGCAGCATAAATCGAGTGCATATCCAAAGTCTAATTTGGATTTCTTTACTGGATTCAATATTTTCCTGTTTGCCGGATAAGGAATTTTAAAAATTTTTCAAGAATATTTTGCTCATCAGCGCAACCGAAGGTTCGGAATCACTTCAGCAATCCAATAATTTTATTTGAATCTCACTACTGTATTGAAATTTTTTGATTCTATCTTGGAATTATGAGATAATTCCATTTTCACGAATTTAGTTAACTTCGATATATCATAATGCTTCAGAGAATCCTTGCATGTAATGAAGAAATCCGCGGTGGGTAAAGAGTGAAATTGATCCCGGCTCGTTGAGACTCATCTTTATTTCTATTTTCAAGAAGATGATGGAAAGAAATCAAATACAAATTTTTGTATAATTGCGATCTAGTAATGCTGCTTCAACCGCGTGTACCTTTGTTCTATCTTAGCTGATATCTTGGCCGTTTGACTGGCTATTCTATATGTAAATCTAAATAACTGTCTGTTGTGTTTTTGTCTAATGTAAGAGAAGAGGAACACCTCTAAAAGATAAGAATGACAGAATGAATACGATTGCAATGGAACGATGAGTAGAGATCTTTATGCTTAACCATTACCGTGAATTCTTTTTTGCTTAGACTCTGCAATATTTTAGATGCGATTGGGGAATAACTTTCATTGCGCCTCGAGTTTTCAAAATTAGATTCCTACCAAATGAAAAAGAAAGCAAGCTATTAATCTCTCAATTAGATTCTCTTTTCATTCGAAGCAATTTCCTGTTGATCATAAACAAAAGCACTAATGTGAACTTGCGTAATGTTATACAAGTATTGAGAATGTTTTCATGCTTCGAGTCGCTAACGGTGAGGGTTCAATTTTATAATACCAAACATTCGATATCTGAATAATACACATGTCCAACTTACTATGATCATCGGCTTATTAACACTAATTTAGTTTTAATCCGGACTCTGGATCAAAACCCAGTGGCAAAATTGTAATTTTTGTCGCTTTCACCTGCGACAAGAGAGAATCCAGAGTGTCACTAGGAGAATCTTTAAACTCCTCATGCTGGCGTATATAATCCACCGTTATCTTACCAAACGCTGATATCTTTGACTGAAGCGTTTCAGCAGAGAGATTGTTCGTTGAGATAAGGCATACAGCATCATAGCCGCCCGCACCCGGGCTTATCGTATAAACTACTTCTGTAAGCGCTTCGCAAACAAAATCCAAGAAAATTGTAACTAAATCCGGTTCGATTTCCACCTTCGAAGCTATTCCGAGTTTTTTCATTTTTTTTCGATAAGCTTTCGAAAGCGCGCTTAATTCTTTATAAAAACTATTCAATTTGGCTTCGTTGTTTGCGTTTTCGGAAATCTCACTGAAAATTTGCAGAATCTTTTTCCCCGTTTCATTTGACTCTTTATAAAATTCCTCTCCTACAACTCAATTAGATAAGATCTTTATTATTCTTATTACTTCCTTGCTGGTCGGATGCGAGGTAAGAGAGCACCTGCTTTACCATGATTCTAGTATCAGAGCCGCAGTCTAAATCAACCATCCAAAGCTTCAGTTGGCTGGGAACTTCTAACCGAGTTCTCAATGAAAGATTCAATTCTGAGACGCTGGTGCCCTTAAAAGCCTCGATAACCCCTTCGATTTCATCTTTTAGGAACTAACATGTTGATTTTAGCCACTGAAGGATTCATCTTTACTGCAGAGACAATGGGCTGGATTGCGGACTCAGGGAACCGAGAATATATTTGATGACCAAACACGCATGCGCTGATGTCAAATCCACTGCCAATCTTGTTCTGAGCGACTGAATTCGCGATTTGGGAGAGAGTATGAATCAAGTTTTTCTCTTTTTCATCGAGCCTTACGGTTAATGTAAGATGCGGTATGGGCTGATAAGAAATTGATTTACGATTTAACAGCGTTATAATGATAGAGTAGAGCTGCCACCATGACGACGATAACACAGGAGGAGCTTCCAAGCCCTTTAGGTCCAGTAGGTTACATAAGCAATCAATCATATGTTAACCTGTTTTCTTGAAATTTCCTTCCTTAGGCCAATAAATCATCATCAGCATTGGAAAGGAAAAAATTTCTTATACCTTATCAGTCGACGAGTAAAAGGCATCGTCAGCTGTCAAGACGATCTTAATGGCATTTGGTTCATTAAGTAGTTGTTTGTTGTAGCAATAAAAGAGCGCAAGTTTTATCGAGGCTTCCAAAAAAGGGTTCTTGCTCTGTTTTTCTGCATATTCTCAACGGTCATATTCCTATATTCTCGTCAGTAGTTTTACCTTCAGCTGGCTTCACAGCTAATTTCGACGTAATGTCATAATTCCACTTCGTATTGAGATTTTTTGAATAAATTTCAATTCGCGCCAGCAGTCCTTCATCAGCCAGCTTGCTTGCTGCTGTAGCTTTAATATCAGCCGAAAACCGGGCAGAAGTGCTCAACACGAGACCTTTTTGGACATTATGAGCCCTTGCACACATCATAAAGAGCAATACCGATGTTTCCCTCTTTCAGGACCGAGTATCCCCCAGAAATCAACACTTTTGAAGAGCAAGAGAGTGTTTTACTATTACTTTCCATTGAGTCAAGTGCTTTTCTTTATCGTTTATTGCGCTTAGATTCGAATACGCTAAGTTAAAATTTATCAAGAGGTACCAAATTCATGTTTCTGCATCTCTATTCACACACTCAGTCCTCAATTTTTCAATATTTTCATCTCGATCCGGATTGATTGTTTAGAATTCGCAAGAATACACAATGATATATTTATATCTCAGGCTACACATAGCAAAATGATAGAAAGTTACATCTAAGGTGAGACTAAAAACGACTTTGATAAAATATTCCAGCGCTTCAGTTTCTCTCTAAGATACTCAAGTCTAAAGTGCTGCGCTTTATTCCATTCGAAATAAGGAATAATATAATATTTGTACCCCATCGTCGCTAAAAACTCTTGTTTCACTCTATCGAAAACGATCATTTGTGATTGGTCATTCACATAATAATGCGGTCTTCCATGCACATCAATTAACACTTTCTGCTTCGTCTGAGTGTTCGTGAGCACAAAATCAAATTCATGGGTCTCCAAAAACACATCTTCCTCTATCTTTAAGTCCTTTTGCCCTTTCAATAGCGATTTTAACGTCCCAGCGACCTCTTGCTGAAGCGACGAGTCCCTAATCTTGGACTTTTTCGTCGCGCCGAGCTCTTTCGTGATCGTTTGGCCTTTGAAATAGTACTTTTTGAGCAAATTATTCATCTCGAGGTTCTTTCCAAGCTTCTGAAGGCGGTACAACGCGACAAAAATACGCCTTGGATGCAGTGTTTTCTTGCCGTCATAGTCATATAAATCCTTATACAGTCCGAGCAAGTAGTTCACAAACGTCGGATTGAACGTGTATTTGCTGAAACTCATCCATAGTAGTAAATCCTCACGTTCAACGGTATCAAAGAAGCATTTTCTCGACATCAACTCCTGTGTTATCGGCTTCAAATAGTCTTGAATTCGCTCTTTTTGCGAATGAATCGAAGGAAGAGTGCAGATGGTTTCTATCACCTGACGCCCCAGGGTTCGCAGCTCGTCGTTCTCCAGAGTAGGCAAGCCTTCTTTAAGCAGACTCATGAATTTGTCTTGGATTACCTTGTTCGGAATAAACCGATACGAGAGCAAATTGGAGATAATGCTGGCGATGTCTTTCAATTCAGTCGGCTTTTCAGCGATCACCTTTGCGACTTGGTCGTCCAAGGCTTGGAGAATTGTCAATTCATAAATTTTAAGCCTTCCGCAGAGCTCGGTGATGCTTTTCAGGCTTTCCACGTCGGTTACCGTGCTGATTTTGTTCGCGATCTTTTGGAGTAGCTCGGCGTTCGATTTGTGAATGTTTTTCAGCTGCTCTGGCTCTGAATCCAGCGTCTTTAAAGGCTGAAGCAACAGGTAATGCCAATCCAAAAACAGCAAGCTTATCTCAAAGAGCGCACTAGAGAACGTATCAATGACCCCAGCGTCATTATTATCAGACTTCGCTGCATTATTGACAAGCGATTTCGCTATATCTTTGGCAGTTCTGTTCCAATACTCGACTCTTAAGTGATAGACCACATCTGAGCTGAGTTTAAACTTCGGAGCCGTGACCAAATTGCTCAGATAATACAACGTCGGGACCTGATAACGCCCTTTCTCGCAATTTTTCAGGATTGTTTGGCCAAAACGAGCGCAAAAATCTGAGGATATCTCCTCAGCGAACAGCAAAGCTCTTGTAAGAGTCTTAATATCAGCGTCAACGAGGTCATCAAGGTAAGGAATGAACCCTTTCTCGAGTCTGCTGAAAAAATACTCGTTTTGGTAGCCTGTTTGGAAGCAGAGCTCATACAACTGAATCGCCTTTAAAAACTCGTCTTTAGTAAATTTCTCAGAGCGCGCGACTATCTCATCTTCGAGAATAGTTTGCATTTTGGGAGCGTCCTCTTCAGTGTTAGCTTGCTTCTTTTGGTGGAAGATTTGCAAGTAGCATGAGAATAAGTTGATTAGACCGTCATTGGAGAGCTTTTCAAGGAATTTCTTTTGGTTATGGAACAGGGCTTTTTCGATTTGGAGGGCGAATTCTTTCGCGACGGCTTTGTTGTAGAAAATATGAAGCAGAATCTCTACGGATTCATTTGGAGAATCGATTATCTTTTCTTTGTGAGTTGATTTAAGGTGTTCGTAGACATCGGGGTTCAGTTTCGAGAAGAGGTTGTAGATTTTGAAAAATTTGAAGGCTTTTTTGGTGAAGGCTAAGTCGCGGCTTCCAGATATGATTTCTTCCTCCAATGAGTGCACGAAGTGTTCACGGTGAGTGGCATCGACGGAATATTTGTCGTTCATTCGCGCGAGTTGGATAAAGTTGGAAAGGATTTCCGAGTTGCCTAGTAAATTGTATTATTTGAAGTGGGTGGAGTGATGTTTTGTACCCTCAGGTGTCTTTGGGCCCTCGATAGCCTGGACGAGTTTCTTTGCGATGGAATTTGACTTTGGTGAGGCTTTGGGAGTGAATGTAGACTTCACACCTGCGATATGAAGCAGGGCTTGTGATACAGAGCAGAGATTTTTGTAGTAGAAGGCTTTGGGCTTTAAGGTTGAGAGGATCATCCTTTTGACTTGCTTTCAAATTAGAGGCTAAAAAAGATTTGACTTTTAAACAAATTTTAATGTTGGAGACAGAATCTCATGTATTTCATAATGAAGCAATGCGAATTTGGATGGGAAAAAATGATCGAGACAGGGAACCAACGGGCGTAATAAAGAGGACACTATGACTTATAAGCTTGGAACTTTAAAATATGGATAGAAAAAGTTAGCTATATCTGCAGGAGAATTCAGATGTTGACGGTGGATGTGAATCATTGACAAAAGGGAAACTATATTATTGTGTAGCTATAGACTATGTACATTGAGTTTATTTGTATAATTTTTTCGAGTTGGAATCTTCGAGACAAAATTTGTATATTTATTGTATAAGCACTTTTCGCCTCCTTCTAGATCATGCAAACAGCGTGAGAGATCATTTTTCTGTATTTTTTGAATACTTTAAACTTCAATGATTTCATCTCACACAGGATTTAAAAAACTTTCGATGAAATTACTCTTGGTAGCTTTTTTACATTACATGGCTATCAATACAAATTCTCTGAGATCTTCTAAAGAATTTTTAGCGATATTTGTCATTGATCTTAGGCATGCGAACAAACTTTGGGTGAATGAAATGAAAATGATAATCATTCCCCCCTTCTCTTTTTTTTTTCCACTGAAGCTAAAGACTCAGAACGATGCCGTTCTGAATGTGACAGTACTTTCATCAATAAGATTCTTTCAAGTTATACCAAAATCTTTTCATACTAAGCTCACATTAAATTGATTTGACTTGATTCATAACGTGGAGATTTACAACCACTACAAAATGAGGAAGGGCAACGAATCAAATATGGAGGTTAACGAGTCAGTTTCTTATTGCTTTTTGGTTTTTTTAGTAAATCTCATCTGAACGCAAGAAAACACTTCAAACTTGTATTTATTCCTTGGCAGCGAGGGCCTTGAGGATTTCAATGACAAGGACAGAAAATTCTTGGAGGGAAATTTGTCCGTCTTTGTTGGTGTCAAGAGCTACCATGGCTTCAGCGACATCAGCTTCAGTTGGTGGATCAATCTTGGCTTCAGCGGAAATCTTGGTCATCAAAACGCCGAGTTCCTTTTGGTCGATGTTGCCTGACTTGTCAGTGTCGACTTCGTCGAAAGCAGCCTTGCAAATCTTGTTGACTTGGTCTTGGTTCTTAAGGAGGTCACCGATCTTTCCCATTTATTGTAAGTTCGTGCTAGTCTAAATTGGATTTTTTATTATGTTTATAGATTCTTAGATGTAACTCTAACAAATCCAAAATTCCTGGATTAGCTTTTTTTCCTGAATTTTGATCTCAAAAGTAAGATTCAAAGATATTAAATTAGATACCTTGAGCTAGCTTTTAAATTGTTTAGCAGAATCAAACACATACCATGTCTGATACGCCTGAGAAAAGTGCGCCTAGTGAGTACTTTTAGAATTTTTTTGGAAAAGTAAATTGGATAACTCGTGATTGAAACAGAAATTAATAATACTAAGTACTATTCAAGGCAAGTAGTATAGCAGCGTGAGGACTTGGGTTTGCAGCCTCGGAGAAATAAAGGTTCAATACAGATTATCAGTACTGAAGGCTTATTAAAATGCAATGAGAGTGTGAATTGTCATAAGTATTCTAAGACCAGCTTGGAAATTTAAAGGATAACAAACTGGAGCTGAAAAGCTTTTTTTCTTGCAAAACCACGATGCGGTCCTGGGAAACTATTACAATACAAACCGAATGAAAATATTTATAAAACTATCGTCTCGAATCTAAAATATTGTACTGATCGGCCTTCAGTATGGCTTGATTATTTCATTGGGAACAAGGTCATCAGGACGGGAATATCTTATTGAATCATAAAATTAAGGAAAAAGCGACCATTGTCCTCTTTTTTTTTTTGAAGAGTCCAATGAGTGTATAATAGAAATACACAAAATAATTATAGATATAAGATCAGTTAACCTTTGAATGAGCTGCGAATGGTTAGATAGCCTTTATTTTGTGCTTATGTCGCTCGAACTCAGTCTCCGATGCTCGAAACCACATCTACAGTCTTATGAATAGTAAAGGAACTGCTACGAAAAGATCATTCCAATCAAAATAAAATCTGCTTCAAAATCTAGCTATTAATCAGCATTGAATTTGATTTGACTCCTTTTATTGATAATCCATAATGAACAGCATATATCTTTATACAACCACGGCAATATTCACTTGGATATCAATCCAACACTGTAAATATATGCAGACTTTCTCACATTTAAGCCTAGAACGTGCTAAAGCATTGCTACACATATGCACGTAACTACTTAGGCTCTATATCAATCACAGCAACTTTCAGTATCTTAAACGTATTAGCATATATTAGTACCGACAGCGATCCAATTTGACTGTCTGCTAAGAGAGTCTTTTGAACCGCTTTGATGCAATCAAAGCAATCCTGTTTAGGATGCTTTTTAGTCTTCTTCTTGTCCTCTTTGCCAAACATATCAGAAAAGTCCATGGTAACAGTGTCTTTCTTTCTGCCTGGCTTCGCAGCGATATCAATCACAACTTCCAAATTTTCAGAATTCACCTCTCTCGGCTTTGGGTACGTCCCATTTTGACTAAACTTTTGGATTACTTCTCCTTTCACATCTCTCACCACGTATCCGCTGATTATGGCATTCAGCTCTTCCATAGTCTGTGACTTGGGAGGGTACACCTTTATCTTTACCACTGAAAATTTGCTGATATCTTTTTCCAGGTTTTCCAGGGCAAGATAGTCCTTTCCATTAATATTTTCCACTCCAAAGCAACGGGGCAAGTACCCAGCGATATCTTTCAGTTTCTCTGGGACTTCTTTCGAGAGGAAGACTGCACTGTAGATAGATTGCTCGAACGGATTCGCCAGTTTGAGGAATTTTTCTTTGGTAAATATGACATTTCTTGGGTCTCCTGAGCACATTAACTCCTTGGTAAGGAATAGCCCCTTGACAACGCTTTCGTATTCCACGAGCTCTTTTGAAGCGAGGACAGGCCAGTATTTCCCGAAGATTGTCACTGCTTGAGTGGCGATGTTGAATCCCATGTGGTTGGGAATTGCTGCTGCCTTCAGCTCGTCGATATTCAGAGGTTTATCTGCGCATTTTAGTGGGAATTCTTCTCCGAGGAGTGCTCGAACACACGCCTCAGAAGACACAGCAATGGATTCGAGATTATATCCGCCTTCGAGGCAAATGACGACTTTGGACTGGACCATTTGAAGTTTCCTCACGATATAAGCATAGCCATCGGGGGTGACGTCCAGGCCGCCCAGTGGGTCGCCTCGAGCGGAATCGAAGCCAGCGGAAATAAAAATCAGCTCTGGAGCAAACGACGTAATGATAGGCAAAAGCACTCGCTCGAAGACGTAAATGTACTCGAAATCTCCAGCAGTCGGCGAGACACTCTTATCCAAATCCCAGGGGATGTTAAGGTTATATCCCTCTGCTTCCCCTTCGCCTACTTTTTTGATATCTCCGCTTCTCTTAGGGTAGAATTGGCCGTTATCGTACCGATGGAGGGAAATAAACAAAATATTCGGGTCATTGTAAAGGAATTTTTGTGTGCTGTCTCCATGGTGGACGTCCCAGTCGAAAATTAACACTCGCTTGAGGTTATGGGCTTTAAGAGCGTACTTTGCCGTCAGGGCAACAGTGCTGAAAACGCAGAATCCTTCAATTTTATCATAAACGGCAGCATGATGACCAGGTGGTCTCAGGACTCCAAACCCATTGTCCCATTTACCTGACATTACGTTGTCTGTGAGGAGTTTAGCGCCATCAATGGCCTTTCGAGCAGCCATTTCAGTGTATTGGTTGTAGTAGCAGTCTTCGTAGCCGCTGTCTTTGTATTCGTCGTAAGTGGCCGATAGGTTATGGACGTAGTCAATATAATTTTGGGAATGCAACTGAAGAATGTGTTGGTCATCTGCTTCGTTTAGCTTTTCGACGAGTTCGCATTGTGAAAGCAGCCCTTGATCTTTCAAACGGTTCATAATCGAAATCTGTCGCTCTGGACGCTCTGGGTGGTTGTGTTTCGCTCGATGGAGAGTCATGTCATGGTCAGTAACGACACCGACTTTCAGTTTCTTGGTAGGGTCGCTCAAAGTGAGCTTGTTCAAAGAGGCTTGAAGTGGTTCCATTATTTTGATGCGATCTTTTTAAAAGAATTGATTTGAAATATTTAAAAATTCGTGAGCGTGCTTTGATTCGGTTCAAAATTCGCCAATTTTGAGTTCAAAGTTTTTTTGGACTGTTAGAATTACTTGTCTAGACTAAACGCTTTCAAAATCAAATTTCATCGACAATCCTGCGACTAGAGAGCAAACTCGAAAAATAGTCAAGAATGGTTTTAAAAAATGTAGAGTGTTATAGCTGAAGAGTGAATAGAGTCCAGCTAGTGAAGCAGAACAAGCCTTAAAAAGCAAGAAAGAAATAGTATACGTACAACTGTCTGAAACCTCGATGCATTTGATTCACCCAGTGAATAAAGTAAGAAAACATTAGAAGTCATTGAATTGTTCACAGCTTCCATAATTTTTTCAAAGCAAGTCCTTCTCTTATCATTTTAAATAATTTTCAGAAGAATTTTGAGTCAAATCAAGTTCCCTAGCTTCATTCTCAGTAAAATTAAAAGTTTGATATATTCTCAGCAAACTACAAATTGTTTTCAACCGGTGATGACTAAACCACAGAATGAAGAAGCTTTAAGTAGCTTATTTTTTTCACTATTGAAATGAGCACAATTCATATAGCACCCTTATGAACTTTTCAGAATATCCCTTTCTAGAAAAGCAAGATAAATAACAGTCGGAAGAATGATTCAGTATGAACAAGCAGATTATTGGGACGAACTTTGCAATTTTCTCGACATCCAAATTGCCATTTCCCATCCCTGATGAAATTGAAACGGTCACCTCATATTATTCTGCTGCTTTAGAAAATTTATCATTAATCAAATATCTTTTTATCAGATTCTGACAGGCATTAAAATCGCTTTGCATCTGAATCCATTGCCTAACACGGAAAAAGTATCCGGCTTAAGATATGATTAGAAAAGCGTTCAATTCCGATAAATGAGACAAATTCTGCAATCTATAGGCCAGAGAAGGCATTTAATTATGTAACTCGTGAATATTTGATATTCTATTCGACGAAGCAAAAACTTCGCAACACTAAACGACAAAACCACCTCGGTCAACTCGAAAACATCTTTAAAATACCACTTTCATCCTCAAAGAAATTTTTTCTTTCACGAGTTGCACTCATTCGGATTCAGACACGCGTTCGAAGGGCTGAAGATCTATTTTAGAAACTACTAATTAATAATTTTTCAATTCAGGTTACGAAATAAAAAATTCTTTCAGAACAGATATGTCCAGAGGAACAAGAGTATCAACCATCTTCTCAGTTTGTTTGGTTTTTTGGGGACTCGCTTACTTCCAGACTGACAAAGGAACTTACCAGCACGATCTCGTCAAAGTGTTCCCTTCCTATCTGATTATGTTGCTCGGATGCTATGCGATGTTTCAAATCGGACTCAATATCTTCAGTATCAGAGACTGCCCTCAGGATCACCAAGCTCTCTTGGAGGATGTGAAACGTGCCCGCAGCAAGCTCCCTAAAGATATCGTAGGCTAGACGTTTTTGAGCTGATTCACATTTTATTAATCTTATTTACCGTCAAAGCTTACATGAATCAATGCGTATGTGCACTTGACATTGCTGATCTACTCGATGGCATTTCTATCGATAATAAATCTGATTAGAGCCATGAAAATGTGATAAAATCGAGTGATTCTGAGATTGATAGTGTAACAAATTATCTCTATTGGAAATATCTTGAAGTAATTCCTCTAAAACTTTGGTAAGCGCTTATCATTCACCTTTGCTTCCTTGATAAATAACCAGAAAGATGTTAGTTTTTCAGATAAGGGCAATTATTGCTTAATATATATATGATATTCCATGAAGTAAATTAATAGTCATTATACAATTATAAGTCAATAGGTTATTGATTAATGCCTATGTTTCTTAAATACTTTACTCATGCCTTCGATAATCTTAAACGAAATCAGAATAATATCATCATAAAGGATCACGCTTCCAACAAACGGATCTTCCATCTCTGAGGCTAAGCTCTGACCGACTATCAAGAATTGAGTTTCATAAATAAGGTAAAACCCAAGCACTATCGCACCGAGCCCAAGCGACACTAATTTGAAGAAATCCAATTTCGTTGTGATTAAGAACACTTCATAAGTCGCCAGCACGCTTCCTATCACAAAAATCGCTCCTCCGAGATATGTCAAGTCTCGTTTCGTCGAAAACGCGTAGAGCAGTAGCCCAAAGAAAAGGAATCCAGCAAGCGCGACTACATATAAGGTAATTATTGGGTTAGTTGTGACTGCGATATAAGTTAAGTTCCACGATAATGCGATGGTGAACAAGAGGTAGGTTAGTATATTGACAGGTGCGTGTCTAAAATAGCGTCTTCGAATGAACACGAGGATCATCAGCAAGAGTTGGATGATGCCTGAGGCGATAGCCACTGTGGGATATGTCTTGATCCAGGTTGTGAAAACAGGGATTGATTTTGCTACGAAAATAGTGGAAAACGCGACCACAAATTGAAGAAATATCAAAGAGTAAACTTTCCGAAGAAAAGTGTTGCGACAAGCACTGCGTTCGTTAGGATGTTTAAGCGCTTCTTGGGTGGTTTGTTCGTAATCGCTGAACATATTGCTTTGAAGTTTAATTTATTGATTCGTTTGTTTAATTTCAACCGAAAGTCGTTAATTCAAAATGCATGGAAAGGATCCAACCTAAAAATCTCATAATTAAGTAATTAATTGGTCTTATAGTCTTCTTTACCGAACTGTTTTAGCTAAGTTATTTATGCTAAGACTTAAGAAGATCAATATAGACTTGAAAAAGATGCTCTGAGCCAGAAAGTTATGTTTTTTTCCTATTGTTCAATATGTAGTTTACAAATAGCTCCAAAAACTGCTGAATAAAATCCGCTTAAGGCTCCTTCGAGACCGACTCAATATCTAAACAAAAACGTCCTGAATGACCGTAGTTTCAACTGAATCAATATATGAAAAGACTTCATAATCTCCTTCGTTGAGGGCTCTTTGATTAATCATCTGCATGATACCTTTGACATCGCTTTCATATTTTGATTGGTAAGTCGCTAAAGCCTTTAACCCTTGCACAAGCCCCTAAATTTGTTAAATATGCTTCATTTTACAAATAAACGCGTTTACAATCAAAAGATTCGACGAAACCGGTGCTGTGACAACGAATTCACCTTTTTGAATATTTTTTATTTTCACGAGATCTTTGACGACATCTGGGAACGTCATCTTTTTCCCTGAGAATCTATCAACGAAAATTTAGAGAGTAAGCACCCATTTTGATAGTTACGCTGTGGCTACAAGAAGGAACATGTCGTGGGAATGCTGATTGTATGCGCTAATATAATACGTGTAGTTTTCAATCATTTTCTCATACTAGCAAAGTTATTCTCGCTGTTTATCGTTATCTTTACCATTTCCAACGGATTTTCGGTGCTTGAGAGTTTAGTGTATACCTCTGGAACCGGCTTGAGGTATTCACTTTCAACTTTCATAGAGTTTCCATATTTTCCCTGTAAAACCATTAGGTTTTCTCTATCAACAGAAGCTATTTACATAAAACTCCGTGAAATTGAATGCAAGACCCTCGAGATTTTCGTTTGCTGACATTTTTGCAGATTCGCTCTCCTATGATCAATTTAAAATTCTTCATCTCGATGCAAAGCCTTATACCATTTTTCCCAAGCTTAGAATAACTAGCTCTAAACCTGTAATTACAAAGAAATCAGTACTGCGACCAAGAGAGATAGATTACCTCCAAGCTCGATAGAGTTTTCTTCCGATGGAGAGAACTTGGCCTTTAGGAATGCCAGTATGACGGATGGGATAAGGGAGAAAACGAGGTATTTGAGTTCTGGGATGCTAATTTTCATGAGTAGTTTTACACCATTAAAAATGCCTCCAAGCGTCTCTTTCCTCTAAGATGGATTCAGAATTATAGAGGTAAAAGAAGTTGCTACGTAGCTTAGGACGCCATCGCTGAGAATCTGGTGAAGAAGATCAACTAGAGGTTTATATCTAAGGGTTTCACCGAGTTTTGCTGCTTCTTTTTCGTCGGTTATGTTCTTCAAATAAGTAATTCATGTGAAATGAGGCTGGTGGTTTTAGGAGGAGCGGTACTTTTAGTATATCCTGGAAAGTCTGACTCACGCTTGCGATATCATGCTGGTTCTTTTTTATTTCTTCGAAGAGCCCTGTTTGGTCGAGACTGATTTTGCCGTTCATCTTTCAGCAGCAATATAAATTAAATTAATTGCATATCAAGGAAAAGTATGAGCAAAGACAGTATAAACTTCTGAGAATTATGACAGATTGAGCGCTCAGAAAACCAACCTGGAGGGGCTGTCAGAGATCACTGGAAAAAACTGTGCGAAAGAAGATGTCTTAGCCGTATGGAGCATGAGATTTTGTAGATTAGAAGATGACGTTGAGTTTTGGTATCCTTTCATTATTTCAAAGGATTACTTTCGTTCTGTTAATGAGCAAAGGTTACTCCTCTATTTATTCGATTTGGGTCTCATGAAAATGAGAGATTTAGCTAAGATTGCTAATTTTCAAAGTAAACTAATCCTTTGTTTTGCAAATTCTTAGAATTTGAATGGCAAATAAATGTGTTTGAAGAGTGTTCCTCTAAAAGGGCTTTACCACTGAAAGTTTTTTTCCGAAATGTATTGCGGTATTTTACTCTTAAGGAGAGACTAAAACCGATTCTAATCTCATAAACCTTACAGATGCTTATGATCCTATTTGCTCATGGGTCGAAATGATTTATCGCGAAAAAAATACACAAATTTTTTTTCTTCCATTCGTCCATTAGCATTCACTATGCTTCAATAGCGACTTCAAAAAATTTTTCCATACTACTATCATTCACTGAACCATTTCACTAACCTATTAATCCATAGCTTGGCCCCTGAGGCCATTTCCTAAAAGAAAGTTTTTGACAGAAACCGGTTTCAGGGTGTTTGCGTTTTACTATTAATGACTGCTTATTCTAAAGCACCAATTAATTTAAATCCTCTAAAAGAAGAAAACCATTTATATTCGAAGCACAGCCTCAGCATGCTTCCGATCTACTTTGTCTTCATCATAATCCAATTCTCAAATGCAGTCACAGCAGGCTTGCTCTCTCCATTCACTTTTTACAACACCAATTACCAAAATTTTGCTGATTACTGCTCGTTGATTGATGGCAATACAGCTACCTCCTATTCTAGCATCACAGAAATCGATATCTCGAATATTCCCTCATTAAGTCACACGCAATCTTCATGCGCTGCATTATTCTCACTGGAGCTTGAAAGCGCTGATTATAATCGCAATTTAGTATTCGAACTGACAATCCAACAAACAACTCCAGCAGTCAATCGTCAGACAAACTTGTTGGTTGGCGTCCAGGTTGACAGCCCTCCAACATTAGATTTCACAGCACAAGGCTCAATTACAAGCAATATGGTTCAGATGGATACTTATGGTATTGATAAATCTCATTGGATGTCCTTATATTACCCATTTATTAGGCTTCTTTTCTAATAATAGCAGTTACTATTTGTCCTTACGGACACCGTATGCCAGCTCCACTAAACTGTAACTTCGCTAATGAATGCGTTCATATAACAACTAAATTAACAAACGCAGATATTTTGGTGTCTTTCAAGTTTCGTCTCAGCCTGTCCTTGAGGAATACGTCTATACCGTCTCAGTTCAAAAAAGCGGTAAATTGGCATTATTTTTCTCTGTTGAAAGGCCTTATCAGCCGCGGATAATATCCCTTGCCCTCAGGGATGCTTGGGTCGTGGAATCTGTCAAACAAATGGTAGACTTAATTGTATCAGCGGTGTTTATTAATGTCCATGGTTTCAGGTGTGTGCAAGTGTTCAGGAAATTACGTTGATAGAGACTGCAGCAAATGTAAATTTTTCCAACCATATCGCGCATAACCTTGATCTCAGTGAGCACTTTCTTGACAATTACTAGCAGTATCGCTGAGGCAGTAGAACCGCTCAGCTGGAAATATCTCATGCTATCTCTCTCGCGTAACATTTTGTGGAAATCCTCATTCTATAATAATCGTTTCATTAATAAAAAACAGAGGTGACTGTCACTTACTCGCAGCTTACCTGGGGTGTCACCGTAATGCAAGGCTCACCAATCATCTACTTTGACACCGAAAACAACAGCTCAGATTATATCTATCTCCCAAACCAATACAACTACGACACAAGAATCATCACTCCTAGTCAAAAGCCTTACTCATATGATTTTAATTTCGCTGCTAAATCTCTTGTTTTCGCTGATAGAATAATTGCAGGTAATGAATGCTATATCACAACGATAAAATTAATCGTCTTCTAGGCATCTATAATCCTTCGGACTCTGAGACTTGTTATTACCAAATCAACATCAGTATTGCTGCTGCGTCGTCTCAAGTCATACAAAATACCACTAACCCTACAATTACCACGACTTCTACTTCCGTTATTTGGGTGGTTGCGTCTATATCGATCCTCTTGTGCATCCTCATGATAGGATTTTTCGGTAATTTGCTCAGCTTTTCTCTCAAGGATTAATCAATTTTCTAAGTTGTCGGACATTACTGCGGCCTCAGACGGCGGCTGATGGCGCGAAGACTCAGAAATTTAGCTGGTGGACAAGTTGCGCAGGGTCCACCAGGGAATCCGCAGCAAAACATAATATTAGGCGAGCAAAATAACTTAGACGACCAATCAGCGAATCCTGTAATAGAACCGCTTCAGCCGCGTCGTAGAAGAAGAATAATACAAGGCCAAATGGATGAAGACCAGATGCTGGCTCAACTGGTACAGGAGCTCCTAGTTTGGATTCATACAGGGGAAATGTCGAGGAGAATGCAATTGCCGCAGCTAAGTAGTCTCCAGCCTGACGAAAGGCTCAATTCTCGAGACATAGATCGGTACTTGCCGACGAACCTTTACCGTGAATTTGAAGTGAAATACAATAACAGGTACATTAAAAACAGCTTGATGGGATGTATTACAATATTTCTTGTATAATATAGCTGTACGATTTGTCTAGAAGATTTCGAAACTACTTCGATTTGCCGACAAATAATCGTCTGCCATCATATTTTCCATGATAAATGCATCAAAGAATGGCTAAAGAACTCTCAGGTCGGCTCTATGCCTGAAGATTATCTGTAAATTGGTTTTTATAAAATAGACTTGTCCAAATTGTAAGGAAGAACTTAAGAAGGAAAAGCTACAGAAAGCCTTTGAAAAAAGAAAACAAAACACATTGAAAGAACTCCGAAAAATCCAGATAGAATCACAGCTGAATAAGATTATTGCTCAAGATGGGATTCTTGCAATGATGGATATTCGGAATGAGCAGGAAGCTCGCAATAAACAAGAAATAGAAGCTAGGAACCGAGAGCTAGAGACCGGAAAGCAAGAGACAGAAGCTAGAAACAGAGACCAAGAAATTGAAATGAAAAATAATAATGACGAGGTCAATAACCAAAGAAGGACGGAAGTTAGAGACCTACCTCGGATCAGACCGACTCGAAGAAGACAGATTGATTTTAGCGAGTTTTCGGCTGTTGAAGAGTCTTAGCTTGAGATCTTTTGAAATAAGGCTCTTTACAATTAAGAATATTATGTGTAGAAGAGGCTATTATTTACTTTTGCAAGAAATCTTTTCTTGGTTTAACTATACTATATTTTGGTTATGATTTCGTACAATTTCATTTTTTTCAACTCTGTTTGAACGAAAGGTTTAAATAATTAATCCAGTGTTCTTGCTATCAGATTAATTTGATTGTAGACTCGAATTCTGTCGTACAAAGCTCCTCGAAATGAGGTATGGGAACTGAAAACTGGCTGGGATTTTATCCTTGAAAGATATGCTCTGAATGTGAGTCAAAATTGCTTTTTTTGTTAAAAAAAAAAGAACAGGAAAGCAACTAGGCTGGATTGACTCAACATACACCAGGAGGAGCTCTATAGAATGAGAAAGGAGCCTTTCTCATTATTTTTTCG